>Ga0209589_1000161_pt1 | contig 75028 bp, 38 predicted proteins | sample CowpeawhiteBW_FD_187525 | JGI IMG/M metagenome (GOLD analysis project Ga0209589, IMG submission 187525) | Root nodule microbial communities of legume samples collected from California USA - Cow pea white BW (SPAdes) (version 2) | ecosystem: Host-associated > Plants > Roots > Nodule | place: USA... | reverse complement strand
TTTCAATTTTAAATTTTTTTGATGGAGTTCTATTTTTCAAAATTTATTTTAATTTGGTAGTCTTTTTAAAGTATCATCTATGTTAAATATATGTCATCGGTTCGGTTCGTAATTTTTTTTTTATTTCATTTTTAATTTTTAATTTTTTTTTATTTTAAAAAAATAATTGATAAGTGTCAAATTAAAATTTTATTACGTGTTACTTTGTAATTTTTTTTATTTATTTTATAGTCTCAATTAGTTTTTAATATATATATATATATATATATATAATTTTATCTTAATTTAGTCATAATTTTATTTAAATTGAAATTATTTTGTTCTTTCAAATTTCAATGAGATAAATTTAATTTTTATATAAATATTATAATTATATTTTTATTATAATAGATATTTTTAGCTATATTAAATTTATTTAAATTTAAATTTTTCATTGAAATTTATTTAAAATTTGTTTTAATAATTTTTAAATTTAAATGTAAAATTTTCGAACAATTTTATACAATTATAAATATTTAAATTTCACATTTGAATTTTGTTATTGTTATAAAACTATTTTAAAAATTTACATTTGAATTTATAAAGTTATCTACAATTATTGAAACAAATTTTATCTAAAATTCAATACAAAAATTAAATTTAAACAAACTTAATTTAGTTAAAAGTATCTATTATAACAACAATATAATTATAATATTTATGTACAAGTTAAACTTGGTTATATGAAGAGATGAAATTACTCATATTTAAAAAAAATTAGAACTAAATTAAGATAAAGTATCTATTATAACAACAATATAATTATAATATTTATGTACAAGTTAAACTTGGTTATATGAAGAGATGAAATTACTCATATTTAAAAAAAATTAGAACTAAATTAAGATAAAGTAACAAATAAAGCATCAAATCCAGATTTTTAACATAAACAATTGACACTTGACAGAATATTTTTTTTAATGAAAAATTAAAAAATATTTTAAAAGAAATTAAAAAAAATAAAAAAAACCACAAGTTAACACGTTGCAAAATCTCTTAATTTGACATGTGTCAGTTGTTTTTTTAAGGTAAAAAAATTATAAGAAATTAAAAAATAAAAAAAAAATCACGAGCTGTGACACACAATTAATGTCATCAATACTACCCTAACGAAAAGTACCAAATTGGAACAAATTTTAAAAAATAGGACCCAATTAGGATAACTTAAAATTGAAAGACCCAATTGAGATTTTTTAACGAAAACATGAATCTTCCATGTGATTAAACCATAATTTTAATTGAATTTGTTCTTATAAATTGAAGTTGTGTCAGCTTGGTACGACTTTAGTGTATTATGATATAAACTGAAATTGTGTTAGTTTGGAATGACTTCAGTTCATTGTAATTTTTGTAGGATTAAATATATTTTTGGTTCTTTAATTTTAAGTGAAAATTGAAATTAGTCTCTCTTCGAAGTTTTGGACCAATTTAGTTTCACATATTTGAAAATGTATGGATTTAGTCATTTTAACCAAATTTTGTCAAGTTTATTTAACGTTTCAAATGCATTTCTCAATTCACATTGATGCGAAAATGTGTTAAATTGTATAAACAACTTAAATGTTATCAGGAAACGCATTTGAAACATCAAATAAATTTAACAAAATATGGTTAAAATGACTAAATCTAGACATTCCTAAAGTTGGGAGACTAAATTGAACGAAGATTTCGAAAAAAAGACTAATTTCAATTTTCACTAAAAATTAAAAGACCAAAAATTTATTTGACTTTTTTTAATATTAATTGAAGTCGTACCAAGATGACAAGAGTTGAAAATTACACCATTTTGATAATTTTGAAGACAAATTTCACTACAAGAAAACTATTTTTATTTCAGAGTGAGAAACAAGCAATGAGGTTATAGTTAAAATCTGGTATGAAAAGGACATCATGTAAAGTAATAGAATCACAAAAGTAATAGAATCACAGAGTTGATAATTCCTTTATATGTAGCTTTAGTTTTTAAAGCATTTGGCAAATTCACTATTATGCTATCAACAGGTTCATAAGATGAAAAACTTTTCAGATTTATGCTAACATGATTCGTTGCCCCAGAATCAAGAATCCAAACATCATTATTTTGAAATTTTGTGGGCCATATATCAAGAAACTTATTACCTTGATCTGTGAAGCTTGAGGAGATAGTGCTAACTTGATTCACTTGAGTACTTGCAGTAGCCTCATTTGGTTGTTTTATCAATGCCATCAGAGCCTGATATTGTTGTGGTGTAAATTTGATTTCTTGATCCGTATTTTCATCTCTATTCTCAACTGTCTTTGTTTTTCCATCGAACAAAGTGTCCTGGAGGATAACCATGTTTCTTGTAGCATACATCCACTGTATGCTCGAATTTCCCACAATGTGTACATGTTTTCTTGTTGCTATTGTTCTTGTTGCTAGAAAAACCATTTTTATTATCTGTATGAGCATTCTTACCACAAAAAGAACAAGTGATAGTGTTTATAGCAGCAATAGTTTTAACCTCAGAGTTAGACAAAAAATTATTCCCAATTAACTGCCTTTCTTGTTGAACAAGATAAGAAAAGATTTTTAAAATAGGTGGAGTAGGATCCATGAGTAAGACATGAGATCTGATATTACCGTACTGATCATTCAAGCCCTCTTAAAAATTGCATGGCACGTACAAGGAGGATCGAGCCTAAAGTTTTCCAATTCATCCCAAACTGTTCTGAGTTTGGTGAAGTATTCTGTGACAGTGCTTTCTCCTTGTTTCATCGATGCTGCCTCCATTTGCAAATCTGAAATTCTTAGCAAATCCCCTTGAAAGAAACGTGCCTTCAAATCATTCCAAATTTCTTCAGCCTTATCCATCCATAAAATACTTTGTTTGATATCTGAGGAGACCGAATGTACGATCCACGATACAACCATATTGTTGCATCGTTTCCACGCGTTGTATGCAAGATCCTTTTTCTCTGCTTCAGCAGCAATACCATCCACGAATTGGGCTTTATTCTTTGTAGAATAAAAAACTAGGGAGACCAAAGCGGTGGCTGGATTTTCTCCCGGATGCAGATACAAGTGACTATCCACATATATAGAAAAATCTTCTTCTTTAGCCATATCTTGAAAATGAAAGAAAGCAAAGAAAGCAAAACAGGTGAAGCAGAAATGAAAGACGAAAAGAGAGAAAGAATCAGAGTGGCGATGCGCAGCAGAACTCTTCTGAAGAAGAGCTCTGATACCATCTTACAATTTACACCATTCTTGATTACACATGAGGGAATTTATTTCGCTTGATATGTGAGGATGATTCTTCATGATATAATATGCAATGTAAATAGGGCAGAGAGACAACAAGTAGGGAAGAAGAAAAAAAAATGGTTTGTATTGGATTTGTGAGATGTTTACAACATAGATAGAGAACAAACTTATATAGAAGAGAAAAAAGGAGAAAAAGGCCGTAAAAACAGAAAAGCGGTTAGCGCAGAAAGAGAACGCTATGTGGCAGGTTCAGAAGCAGTACAACATATAAAGGAACACTTATGTGGCAGGTTCAAAATTTTCTTTGTTCTGAGAAATTCAGTATTCAAAAGGTGTAAATTTTGAAAATAATTTTTTTTATTCAGTATCCAAATAATTCACTTTTTAATTTTATGATGTAATGTTAAATTCAATCAAAGTTTCTATTCTTAACAAATTATATTGATCCGATTTAAATGTTTATAGAACCTTGTCGTTATCTGAACAACGTCGTTTTCATGTTTTTTTTTTTCTAAACATTGCCGTCATATTTGAAATAAGAAAGAGAATTGGCAGACATTATCATCACCGAACACATTTGTATACATTTTACAATTTTATTTTATCTTTCGATACAAACACCAAAAAAAAAAATTAACTTTTGTAGTGATCAACTTTTCAAATGAAAAAAACAAATATAAAAACATTTGCGATAATTAACACCATCTTTTTTTTCTCTGTTCATTTAACACTAAATTTTAATAATAAAATATTGTAATGAAATAATAATTTTTCTGTGTCATTACTTACTTTTTGTCCTGACAATATATGATACTTAAGTTTTCAAAACGAAGAAAATATCATACAAATTGTTATTAAACTTTTTTTATCAAATAATTTAATTACTTATTCTTAAATTAAATCAATTTATGATTATTAATGTTTTTGTTTATACGAAAATGGAAACTATTCTTTTGGTGGACCAAGATTTGAATAATAATTTGGTGGTATACAGAAAAAAGGAGTTTTGGTAGGAATGGACTAGTATATGCCATTAAAATTGACAAATATGACTAAAAAGGGGAGCATCCAATGTTATATAGATAGATGGACTTAACCTATTTGTATGTAAGTGAAGAAATGGAGGGGAGAGAGAAGAGGCTTCCTCTGAATGCCCTCCATGTCCAAAAGCTCTTACTTATCGTTAACAGGTTACACATGTTACTCCACTCCACAGCTTTAGCCTTGTTGTTGTATTACAGGGTGAGTTTTGTATTCCAACCCACAGAAACAAGAGAAGGCCATGAGTTGTTGCCATGGCTACTTGTTTCTGCTTCAGAAGCCATTCTCTCCTTTGTTTGGGTCCTTGATCAAGCCTTTCGCTGGCGTCCAGTTTCACGTTCTGTCTACCCAGAAAGATTGCCGGAGGATCACAAACTCTCTCCGATTGATGTCTTCATATGCACTGCAGATCCAACTAAGGAACCCACTTTGGATGTCATCAACACTGTGTTGTCAAGCATGGCACTGGATTACCCTCCAAACAAACTTCATGTGTATCTTTCAGATGATGCGGCCTCGCCTTTGACACTGCACGCTGTGAGGGAGGCTTGTAAATTTGCCAGGTGCTGGCTTCCCTTTTGTAGAAGGTACAGATTAAACAACAGGTGCCCCAAGGCTTACTTTTCGGCCTTGGAAGATCATGCTCATGCTGATTTTGCAAGGAGTAGTTTGTACGTGGCGGATAAGCGTAGGATTAAGGTTCACTTTCACGGAACTTGCTTTAACTCATCTTTTTGGATTTTAAGAGACAAAAATCCTATATCTCTGATTCTGTTTTCAGTACACGTAACAATGAAAATAATATTTATATTTGCAGGAAAAGTATGAGGCTCTTGAAGAAGAGATAAAGACATTTAGAAATGATACTGCGTTCTCCAGAGATCACCCGTCTGTCATTGAGGTATACTAGCGTTTGCATTGCTTTTGTCATTTTAGACATTTAGAAAACATTTTCGCTTGAGTATTGGATTGGACAAACTTCCACAGAGTTAGAATTCAATTCTATTAAAATAAAATTTACACCTTATTTATATATATTGTAAATTGATCTTATCTTTGGAACTTTCAACGGTGAGAACCAAAATATTGGTGTTTTCTACCATTTTGGCGTAATTATAATGAGTAGATTTAGAAAAAAAAAAATGCACCAATGTTGTTTTTGAAGGTTTTATGATTTTATATTAGAGAAGCTGTTTACAATGACATTAACTTTGATTTTTGAAATTATGTATACAAAAGTTTAGATAATTTTTATTTTTTTCTTACTGTGAATACAATTTTATCATTTAGCATTCATCACACACACACACTTTTGTTTCTCTACTTTTTTTCATGTACAATAACTAAACATGACAAGCAAAGATTCGTTTAGATTGAACTTCTAAATGAATTCTTTATGAGAGAAAAGTGTAGTATATGAAGCTAAAATAATTTAAACTTCTGAAAAATTAACTTGGACATTTCGTTTTTATAGTAAATTTTCATTAAACTTTTCGAGACCAACATCCGGTTATTAGTAGCATGTGTTTATTAAGATATCTATGTTTGGAAATTGGTTTATGAATCTGATTTTGGCAGATGATAGAAGAAAGTATGATAGATGATGTAGAGAATGTGAAAATGCCTCTCCTTGTCTATGTTTCTCGTGAAAAAATGGCTTCTCATCCCCACCATTTCAAGGCTGGAGCTCTCAATGTCCTGGTATATGACTATACTTTTTTCTTGTGTATCTGCCAAACTGTAAAGAAAACTTGTTTTACAGACACAACAAATATAATGTTTTGCAGCTTCGTGTCTCTCGGGTGATGAGTAATTCTCCATACATTCTAGTTCTAGATTGTGACATGTTCTGCAATGATCCAACTTCAGCTCGATATGCAATGTGTTTTCACCTTGATCCAAACATGTCCTCCTCCTTGTCTTTTGTTCAATTTCCTCAGAAATTTCACAACATTAGCAAGAATGACATCTATGATAGTCAGCTGAGATCACTATTTACCGTAAGGACTATAAGGAGATCAAACTCAGACCTTCGTAATTCTTTAATGTTGTATATATAACATGATGCAATCCTTGCCTAACTTTTTTCTTGGACAATTCAGCTTCAATGGCAAGGTATGGATGGGCTTATGGGACCTGTTATGTCAGGTACAGGCTTTTACATAAAAAGGGCATCACTGTTTGGAAACTGCGGTAGCAAAGGTATATATCAAACAACATTTTTTTTTTTATTTAGTTGCTTCCTAAAACACAACTTCAATGACATTAACAGATAACCGTTGCCCTTGTGCTGAGAGCCTAAAACACTCTTTACTATTCTTTGTTTTGAAACCTAGGAAGTGATCTGCTGCAACAAAAGGATCAATTTCCTTCATCTAATGAACTAATCGGATCACTTCATCGAAACTACACAAGTGATTCGATACCGCATCAGAAACATTCATTGCTAGAAGAATCACACTTTTTGGCTTCTTGTAACTACGAAATTGGCACTAAATGGGGAGAAGAGGTTGGTTTCTTATATTATAGCGTAGTAGAAGATTACCTTACAGGATTTATGTTGCATTGTAATGGATGGAGTTCAGTTTTCTGTGAACCATCGAGGCCACAGTTCCTAGGTAAAGCTACAACGAATTTGAATGATGTATTAATCCAAGGCACAAGATGGTACAGTGGTTTGTTTGAAAATGGTATAAATAGATTTTGCCCCCTTATATATTGGCCGAGAAGGATCCCATTTCTCCAGTGTCTATGTTTTGCATGGCTCACATATTTCCCTCTCTATTGCGTGCCTCTTTGGTGTCTTGCTACGGTCCCTCAGCTCAGTCTACTAAATGGAATACCTTTATACCCTAAGGTAATTAACACCATTCATGCATACATTTGCTTCATATGCTAAAACCCTTTTTTCATTTTTCTTTTTCTTCTTCTTCTTCACAGGTTTCAGACCCTTTTTTCATCGTCTTTGTGTTCATCTTTGTGTCAGCTCTTGTAAAACATTTACTAGAAGTCTCTTTAACTGGTGGTACAGTCCATAAGTGGATAAATGAACAGAGGATCTGGATGATGAAATCCGTCACCTGCCATCTACATGGATGTTTGGATGCACTGCTAAAGAAATTTGGTATAAGAGAAGCTACGTTCTTGCCCACTAATAAATTAGAAAGTGATGAACAAAGTGTGCTATATGAAATGGATAAATATGATTTCCGAACATCAAATATCTTTATAGCACCATTGCTTTTCATCATCAGTGTCAACATATATTGCTTAGTGGGAGGAGTGTACAGAGTGTTGTTGGTGGGTGAGTGTGACAAAATGTTTATACAGCTTTTCCTTGCAGTTTTTATAGTTACTGTCAATTATCCCCTCATTGAAGGTCTCCTAAGGAAGGACAAGGGACGCATTTCAAAGTTGGTAGCTATACCTGTTATATTGCCTACTCTTGCTCTTTTGCCATTTCTTAACCTTCTGGGAAATGCATAATATGCTCTGCTGGCTATAAGGATTCCATTTATAATTTCATTTTAATTTCAGTTTAATTTCTCTGTATAAAATTTTCATTAAGTTAAAAGATAACAATATTTTCATTAAGTTTCATCTTCCTATGCTGTCCCCAACATCATTATTGCAATGTCATGTCAATAGTAAATGTCATGTGAATAATCTTTGTTAATATTTAGTTTTTTTTAAAAAAATACTTGTTTATATTTTTAGAATAAGAACTTATTTTTATTATAATTTTAAATAAAAATTTATTTCTATTGCACTTTTTAAATAATTTTTTTATCATATTTTTTACTTGTAATTTTTCGTTTATTTTAAAATAAAAATTGGACTAAATGTGGCTTGGAGACTCGATAAAAACTCGATCAAAAAGCATGTATGAGGAAAACAAAAGTACCAAATGAACATGTCTTTGGGATTTTTTTTTTTTTTTGACAAACTCTTTTTTGAGAAAGTTTTAACAATGCTGACTTAATTGTTATTCTTTTTTCATCAGTCTTGTCTTATAATATCCTAAAATTCAAGTGATAATTTTTTAATGGTCTCATGTAAACAATATTAAAGTAACAGATTTTAATTCTTCTTTGTTTTTCTTTTATTTCCTGAAAATTTCTTCATTCTTCATTACATACATGATATTCTAACTTACATCACAACTCATATTTATATTCTTTTTTTCTCCAATCAACCATCATTTTATCTTATAATAGTAAATTTACCATCTTTAAGCTTAATATGATTGTGACTATTTCATTAGATGTATTGATTATTTGGGATGACAGTATAGTATTGCTAGACTCCCGGATAGAAAGTGACGACACAAAAAATTCATTTTGTTGTTCGAGTACTTCCATTACACATGCAACTTCAACAACTTAAACACTTGTCACAAGCTGGTTAAGGAGTTTAAATTTTATGTATCCTTAATTGATTTTATTTTGAAATTTGAGTTGTTTGTGGACATGATTTCTGTTTTACTACTAAACTTGGATCATAAGGTTGAAGAGACGTGCAAGGATATGAAATATTATTAAATTTAAGCAATTATAGTATTAAAAGGGTAAAGTTAACTATAAATCTTCGAACAAATACAAAATTGATTTTAACTAAATTATTTCTTATAAAATCTATACACCAAGAATGGTTAGTGAAATAAAATAGAACTAATAGAATAAGATAAAGATAATATAAAAAGATTAAAAATAAAATAATAAATAAATAAATAAATAAAATTGCAAAAAGATAAAAGAATATAAAAACAATGATAAATAAAATAGATTGATTCCACATCTTTTTCAAAATAGGATTATTCAAAATAAGATTCTTCATTGATTACCTAAAGATTATTGTTCAATTAATTATTGTCTTAGATTTTCAAATTAATCCATGTAAAGTCTTAATTAATTTGTTGGCGTTGTCACTATTAACCAAAGTACAATCTCAATTAAAAGTGAAAAAATTTTATATTATTCATAGTAAATTCAACCAAAGTACAATCTCAATCAAATTTTACTATGTCTAATCATGTCTCTTCTTTTATCAAGTAAAAATCTAATTAACCAAAGTACAAACTTGATTAATTTTAGTTAAAGTAATTAATTACCTTTCATCAAAATAAAGTCTCATTTAATCAAAGTATTTTGCACTTATTTCCCAATTCACCCATTTCAATCATGCAGCCAAATTTGTAGAGAAATCAAAAGATATCAATATTTGTATTTTAGTTTGTCTTGTTTGACCAAACTTTGACTTTGACTGTTTAACCTATTGACTGGCCAATGCGAGACTGCCATAAGGCAGCTCTATCTTTCTCTCAAATCAAGCCTCTTCTTGTGTGTTGTTGTTGTATGGTGGGTGTGGTGTAGTGCAAGGCAGAGATTGCGCTGCTTCAACGGAAGTTCATGGTGAAATGCGTCTCAAGTGCGAGCTAGGTGGATGTACAATGGTTGCATCGTTTGCTGATAAAGATATCATATATCTTCTAGTTTTAATTTTATTGATAGAGATATCATTTATTTTATTCTCTTTTATTATTATTATTATTATTAGATATTCTGTTTTATGATGGTACATATTAGGTTTTATTTTTTCCCTTATATCATGAGATATTGTACTCTATATATTATACAAGTTTCTAATAAATCGGTATACAAATTCTCATTCTCATACTTTGAATAAAGTATTTCTCTTGTAATTTTCTCTCACTTGTGTTTTATCAAACACTAATATGGTATATGATGAAAAACACCTTCCGTTATTACCTTCTCTTCATCGTTTCACTCATGGCGAGTTTTGCTACTCCTCATCCTTTATTTCTTCATCTTGGAGAAAATGATGCACTTGTTCTTATATATCTCTTTCTTATTGATCACAATTATCAACAATGAAAAAAAAATTCAAGGTTCTCGACTTTCTCAAGGTTCTCGATTTTCTCAAAGTTCTCGACTTTCTCAAGGTTCTCAACTCTCTCAAGGTTCTCGACTCTCTCAAGCTTCTCGAATCTCTCAAGGTTCTTAGGCTTCTCAAGATCTCAAGATTCTCTTCATCCTACTACATTCCTAAATTGTTACTTCCAAGTTAGGCCTTCATTTTCTTCAAGCCCACCTTGATTGGAGGTGATAAAATATCATATATCTTCTAGATTTAATTTTATTGATAGAGATATAATTTTTTATTCTCTTATATTATTATCAGATATTCAGTTTTATGATGATACATATTAGGTTTTATTTTACCCCTTATATCATGGGATATTGTATTCTATCTATTGCACAAGTTTCTAATAAATCGGTATGCAAACTCTCATTCTAAAACTTTCATAAACTATTTCTCTTATAGTTTTCTCTCACTTGTGTTTTATCAAACGATAACATTTGTTAGTTCGTCGCTCTTAGCATAGCTATGTGCATATAGGTCTCACGATCTCTGGGCGAAGCTGCACGCGTGGTCCAGGTGGCAATGAGGTGTTGCACTCACGATGGTTGCTTCGTCAATATTTATTTTCGATTTGTGTGGGTGTGCGCTCGTAATGACTACTATTGTTAACGTCAGCACGGTCCTAGTGGCAGTGTCGAGATGCATGGATGATGGCGCGTTCTGCATATGGGTTGTGTCTAGTGATACGGGAGGTTGAAGATGATGATGCATCATCATCTAATTGGTTGGATTTTTAATGTTAGGATGTTGGACATGTGTCATCCTGTCACTGGTTCATATTTGTGTGTTACGATCAAGGCCACGTGGCAGCTCCTAATTGGACAAATTTGAGATTGTATGATAGTGTCACATGGCATGTGTTGGTTGGTCAAATTTGTGATCATTTAACAACTTTTAATTGGAACTGATTTTGGCCTTATTTAGTAGCTTTGAATAATTTATTTTCACACTTTTAATAAGCCAAATATATTTTATGCAACACAAGCTCAATAAACCTAATTATCACAAATATTAATTAAATTAGTCTTTTAACCACAAAACTCAATTAAGAAGCCAAAATTGAATGTTAAATGAGGACATACATATGCACTCAACAACGTATGCGAGAAAATCCATTATTTTATTGTTAACAAGTTTGTTCTATAAAAAAAACCAAATAATTGAGTTTTATTTTATAAACATTACCATCTCTCCAAACATACTTTTATTCCTTTCCTCCAGAGTATCGCTTTAGATTTGTAACCAATCTATGCATCTGTTTGAGCATTCAAAAGCATCATAGGAGTTATGGTATAGAGAACCATCATCCTAACCGAGCAAGGAGTGAGTCAGAGTGAGTTCATTTTCTACCTTTCTTTTGAATTAATTTGGTTACATGCTTGCATATGGGTGAAACTTGCTTGCATGTAGCTCTTTTGGATTTAAGATGAATCTTTGCATGTCAATGATCACTAGGGTGTATGTTCAAATTGTTGATCTGAGGTTTTTATTATATAGAATAAAATGTGTATTGAGAGCACAAGTTAGTGGAGCTTATTAGAGAAAAGAGCTAAACTCTAGGTAGCTTGCCTGTTTGTGATGAGATATGATAATGATGACTGTTTATTGTTTGTTGTTGATTTAGTAAGTCAAATGATTCATAGTGGTTGAAGGCGTTCTTTTAAAGGATTAGTTTTAATGGGATGTTTAAGCTACTAGGTAAGGTTAGATCCTTGAAATATATCAGTTGAACTGAACCAAATGTCTTGCTGAAGGTTAATTTTAAACTAAATGTATGTTTGTTTAGTATAAGAAATGAATAAAAGCATCTAGATGGACTAAAGAGATAAGCTTATATAGTTAAAGGATATTATGCAGTTATGAAGATGAGGCTCTAATAATACAGTGAGTATGTAAGTTTGTGAGTTTTGAATTAATTGGTCTAAGGTAATTTATTTTATTACTAAATAAATATTCTTTAAAATGTTTAAGTGAGAAAATTAAGTATGAGCCAATAATACCAAACTTATATACTTATTAGTTTTGATAAAAAAAAAGCACACAATACTCAACAAATGATATGCTCGTTGGATGAGCACTACCCATTGAACAACTGCAATAAGAGGTAATTTCTAAAGAGAGAGCAATAGATGATACGCTAAGTGAATGATTCAAACACATTGGATGAGTCCAATGGATGTAGATCCTAGGGTTTGAGTCGTTGGGTGAGAAGTATTATCAGTTAGTGAAAAATATTTTCTAATTAGAACCCAAAGTGCTCATGAAAGGCTAGGTCATTGTGTGTGTAACATCGCAAAATTTAAATCATAATATTTTTAGTATATTAACACCATTTTTATGCATTACTTTTTATGTATATTATTATATCTAGTATAAATTAAGAACTTGTAAATATATAAATATAGAAATTATGAATATCCAGGGAATCAAAATTAATTAAGTATTTACAATTAAAATGATTACAATAAAATCCATAATAATTTTATTATCTTTTCATCTATTCATAATTATTTTTATTTCTATATTTACCTTAAATGAGATGTGCTTAACCTCTTTTTAATTTATATTTTATGTCCCAATTTTTTTCTCTTGTTACAATTTCATCTTCAACTTCTCATTTTTCTTCATCAAATCCAGTATAATTTTTTCCCTTTTCAAAGAAACTTCATCTTTTTCCCCTTTTTTTCCCACCATCAACTCTTTTTCCACCACTGGCTTCACTTTCAGTTTCTTTCCCTTGAAAATTGGATTCCTCGTCATCAACCCATTCAAAGTAATTACAATGTGAATTGGTCTGCGAAAGAAAAGATGAAATCATTACCACAAATACAAAAGCAACATCCAGTAAAAGTCACGAAAATTTCAACTTACAGCCCAATTTCAACATCTCCAAAATAATCTGCCTTTGTTTTTCACAGTAGATGTCTTCAGGAGCAACAATCTTTCCCCACACCCACAGACTTTGGATGACATTTCTGAAGATGACGCACAACTTTGCGACATTTTGGAACCAGTATTCCGCGACATACATGGAAACCCTTTGCTACCACTCTTCATCAATGAAGAACACAGTAACTTTGCCAAACTGTGCCTGCACAGTCACGATATGCACCACTTCCTCACTACCTCGAAGCCCCAATTCTGAAATTTAAATTTTAGGGTTTCAAACTTCTCCCAACCCATCTTTTATTTAGTTGTCTTCCTCTTCAATTAGCACGTGCAGAAACATAGATGACTTACACAGCTTAAAACGGGATCCATATATGGCAGTCTATTTGTCAGGTGTCAAACAAAACTAACGACGTCCAAAAATGCGGACTATTTCCAATCGTTTCAAAACATGAGGGACCAAATTGGAGCAAACGGTAGTTGGGGGACTAAAAACAAAATCGCATAATACTTGAGGGATGAAAAACATAATTAACCTTTATTTATTTATATTCATCTCCAGTTATGCATTAGTTCTATTTATTTAATTTATATTTATTCTTATTTATTTATTTATATTTATTCTCATTTATTTATTTATATTTATCTCCAATCACGTACTGGTCCTCTTTATTTATTTAATTTAATTTTACTTATGCATTAATCCTATTTATTTATTTATTTATACAATTATATAGTTTAATATCAAAATAAAAATTATAATAAATAAAGATTTGATTATTGTAGTTCAAGGTATGATTTTGGAGATTTAAATGAGTGAATTTTGCTCAAGATAAGATGTTCTTGGGTTACCCTATTAGCCATGATGAGGCTCATTTATCTTGGCTAGTCATTACAAAATTAATCAAAATCTTTATAAAATATAATAAAAACCCAATTTCATGAATTTGAAAGAGTTTTTTTTATATTTTTTTATTGAGGTATGCTATATTTTTATGTGATATTTGTCTCACTTCCCTATTTTATGATTGTGTATAAAAAGAAAAATATAATCTCATCATAGATGGTTGTCACTAACATGCCTGACCCATTCATTTCCGATATAGTAGCAGAATTTTCGAGTAACGCATGGCAAACCAATGTGGTAAATAATTCGGTAACATTTCAAGGTACTGGAAATTCTACTATCACATTCCTAAGTGCTCCAAATGCACCAATTATCTTGGAAGGACAGATTGAAGTCACTTTTTATTTACCCCCAATAGTCCAAGTGAATCTTATCATAACATTTTTTCCTCCACATGTTTAAAGGTTAACCTACAAGGGAGAAACTGTAAATAAGTAATACTTCTTCCTCTTCTAGTGTAGAAAATATAATATGTACCAAATGATGTAAATATAAGATGCATACAATACTGTAAAATATATAAATATATGTATATGTGAATATTTTAAGTATGTTATATGTTATTGTAAAATTATGTGTTAATTTTTTTTATTTGTAAGTATAATATAGAAAATAATAGTAACAAAAAGAATTTGGTCGTTGCAGTGTTTTTGCATGTTTGCGTGTATGCACGTATGCGTGTTTGTGTGCATGTATATAAAGTTCTTCTTTTATTGAAAAACCATAACTTCCTTCTCATATTATTAGGCCCTAGTATTTTCAACTTTGAACTTTTTAGTCAATTCTTTAATTTCATTCCTCAATGATGACATTTCAATATTATAACTTCTTATCTTTGATTCACCAACCTACAAGATCAGATGACACACTTAATCATAAATAGGGTAAACATACATAATTGAGTGTAGAATTCTAAGTCTTAACATCCATATACAATTCCTACTCAAGTGGTTGAGTGAAAATGCCACATAAGATCAAAAATCAAAAGAAGAAAAAGATAGAGAAGCTAAGAAGTATCCTTCAAAGGTATGCAATAAAAGAAGAAATACACAATTTAGTACAGGTTAACTTACCCATAATAATATGTTTGACTACTTTCTTAGAAATATTAAAGTTGTTATTGATAAAGAGTATTAATTTAATAGTACCGACGAAAGTTTATTAGTGAGACTAAGTAGAGCAAGGACAGAAACCTTAATCTCTTTCGATTATTGAATTGTTATGCATGTGATGAATGTAGTGTTTCCAAGGTGGAAAGTTTTGTTTGTATGGTTTATGAGGTGTATTGAATAGAAATTCCATGATGAGATTATTCATACTATACTATACACTCAGACTCACTAGAAAAAGATGATTAGGTGGTGAGAGTGGATGAAAATTCTTATAATAATGGATTTGATATGAAAGATAATCGTTTTAGCAAGTTACAAAAAATGTAATCATATCATATGAGGACGACTTAGTTCTTAATAAGGTTGAATAGAACTAGGGCATGATGCCATAATCTATCACTATTATAATATGATAGGTACAAAATCTTTTAAGTCCAATTCAATCCACAGGTCTTCTAAAAATATAATTATACAAATTTAGTGATTAAATGTCATTGGACGATTATTATTTAAAATGAGGAATGTGAATTGCTTGAGGATTTACTTGTGTTGTACTTCTATCTTTTTTAGATATGTTATGGCTTACCTTGATTTATGATTGTATTTTCCATCTGCTTTGATCATGTGGTAGATGAGAGGAGATAATAATTCAAGTAGGAATGCTCAGTAATAAGTAGGTTAACCTATTTTTATTATAGGTAAAATGAATAAAATATTTAAATGATTTGACGTGATGTTAGTTTTTCTCTAACATTATAAAAATATTTGTATAATATATATATATATATATATATATATAAATTAAATTTTAAGACAAAATAAAAATACAAAAATTAAATTTAAACCAAAATAACACCTTGTATGACACCATGAAATAGACATGTGATAAATATTATTTTTTGATTAAAAAATTAAAAAAAAAAGTGATACCTCTTTAAGATCGTCAATACAGTCCTCCAATTTGATATTTCCCGGATATTTCGCAACTAAAATGAAAATTTAACCTTCATTACAGTAGACAGCGTTCCAAAAGGCTAAGTGCGATGGAAATGCATCCAGAAGCGCACATCATTCATCAATTATGTTCATCTGCTTCGAAAACAATCAGTACATAAAGTTGGGCACACACAAGTAAGTTTCAATCTAAATGTAATTCATCTAATATTCATGCAATGTTAATATAAATACAGAAATAAAAAACTATACAGATGTAAACACAACTGACTGAAACAATCAACAGATAAAAGATCGGGCCATCAAAATTCAGTATGGCCTGTATGATAATAATCATTGCTGGTAAACTCAAGCAAACACACCCAAAAATGTAAAACCACTCAAAGTCACTATCACAATATTTCTAGTCTAATGTCAACCACCACGGAATGAATGTGATTCAGACCAACCCAGATAAGGCAAAACTTTGCTACGACTTCTGAAGAACACATTTCTCATACAAAGCAATGATATCTTTCTTGTTGGGATTCTTCAACCGGAGCAGCTGATCACCATAGTTGTGCTTTGTCAGCTCTTGTTTAAGCTTCTGGACGGTAAACTTTCTATAATCCTCCTCACTTGGCTGACTAATATTTTCTTCGGCACCCTCAAAGACGGAACCACCATCTTCTGGTTGTGTGTACTTAAGAGGACTGGATGTACTCCTAGTTCTCTTGTTTACCTTTACTATTCTTGGGCTTACATCCATGTCATCACCAAAGTCGTCATCTACCCTCATACGTTTACCATGGGAAGCAGTGTTTAGCTTACCGTCAAATGCAGTTTCATTGAGACGAAATTTAGTCAGCTCTTGATGGAGAGAATCAATTTTGGCTTGCGCAGATTGCAGCTGCAGAGAGAGAGCCTCAGCCCGGTTATTTGCCTGTGCATGTGCTTCACGTTCTGTTTCAAGAAGTTGTTCGAGAATTTGCGCACTATTTCGCCTGTGGGTCTTGTCTTTATCCAAAAGGGCTTCTAAATCCTTCTCTCTCTGTTGCACCTTTTCCTCTAGTTTCACAGCTCTGGTAAGTGCATCCTTCTCTGAATCCCTTACTCTCTTTAATTCAGCTTCCAAATTATCTTTCTCCCTCCCCAAACTTTCAATTCTCCTCTCAGCCCTCTCAATCTGCGTTAGTCTTTCCATTGCCAGTCTCTGCATCTCACTCTTCTCCTTCTGAGCCATGCCTGCTTCAGCCCGCATTTTATCAGCCACTTCAGTAGCCCTGGCAGCTTCTTTTTCGGCAATTTTACACCTTTCCTGGACCTCATCAAATCTTTTAAACTCAGTCTGGTACTTCTGTTCTAGATGGTTCTTCTCCTGCTGAAAAACCATAGCTTCCCTCTCATATGATTGGGCCCTAGCATTTTCAATTTTCAACTTCTCAGTCAACTCTTTAATTTCGATCCTCAGTGATGATATTTCAGTATCATAACTTCTTATCTTTGACTCAGCAGCCTGCAAGATCAGATAACGCACTTAGTCCCAACAAGAGTAAACATGCATATAATTGAGTGTAGAATTCTAGAGTCTTAACATCCATATACAATTCCAAGTCAAGTGGTTGAGATGCAACATAATATAAAAAATCATGAGAGCAAAAGACAGAGAAGCTGAGAAGTAGCCTTCCAGGTGCAGGTCCACAATAAAAGAAGAAATACACAAGTATCAAGAATATAAACCAGATTTTATTATACACATGCACAACATAAATCGTGTCATACTGAGAGCACTTGATAATAGGCCCTGTGGGACCCTACTTAGAAGCCAAGAATCTCACCTTCAACTCTAAATTCAGGGTTGCTAAACACTTCTCAGCATCATCAATTTTTGCAGTTTTCTCTCTTATTTCGTCTTCCTGCATAGTTAGAAAGGAGTAACAGATAAGAACGCAAGTTTACAAACCATTACAGATCTCTTCATGTATTAGCAATACTAAGTGAAAGATATAAAAGAAATGAGCAGGAATCTCAAGAGGGAGAGCGCACTTTTTCAGCCAAAGTTCCAGAAAATTCTTCTCTTAAAGCATCTTCCCTCAACTGTGTCTGCTTGTTTGTGCGCTCTTGCACAATAGATGCTTTCTCAAGAGCAGACTTTGCTTCTCTAACGGCAATATCATACTTTCGTTTCCACTCCTTCGCCTCCTCTTGAGCAGATTGAGCTTGTTCCTTTGCTGCTGCCAACCTTGCTTCAGCAGCACCACTTCGGGACTTGAGAGCTGCTATTTCAGAACTAGCTTGATCTTCTTCAGCTTTCTGCCTCGACAAGACTTGTTCATATTTTCTTTTCCAATCCATGGATTCCTGCTTGGTAGAATCTAGTGTTTTCAATAAACCAGAGTACCTTTCGTCCAGTAATCGACGATTAGATTGCAGATCAGTTATGCGATTCATATATTCATCAGTTAATTTCTTCTTATCTTTGATGGCATCTTCATATCTCTTAATGTAATCAGATTTTTCACCTTCGCTGGCTTCCAGCCGTTTCATTAAAAGTGCCATCTTATCTTCAATCAACCGACATTGTAAAGCATGAGAACTCTTTTCTGATTCAACTTTAGCTATTAGCCTCTTGGTAAGGTCAACTATGGGGCCTTCAAAACTGTTGACAGCAGCAAGACGAAAATTAATTAGAAAAAGTCACTGGAAAGACCAAAGACAAACAGAAAATTTGGCAGAAAGACATTTTAACAAACCTTCGTTGCAAGAAAACAGCAAGTTTGTGCCACTTCCCTGGACCTTGAATAGTTTTTTCATATTCAGATAAAAGAGCATCAAGAACCTGCATCAAAAATACATTATAGAAACTTATCATTTCAACAATGCTGCCTTATTTTTGCAACAGTCATGATGTATATTTTCCATTAGGAGCACAACAATTACCTTAGCAACATTATCAATCTTTGCATCAGAACCATTACAAGCTGCCCTCAGCCTCTTTTCCATAGACTGTATGGCATTTGAGCACTGCAGATCTGCCTCCATGAATGCATTCCTTCTATAATCCTGTTAACCAATACATTAGTAACATCTAATAGAAAGCACTGCCGCACTGCACCAACCCCAACCCCAACCCTCAAATGAATAGACAATTGCTTACTGATTTACCATGACAAAATGGTAGGTGTACGTACAGACACATACATAAAACTTAATTGCACTTCAGATCCCAAATCTATCATAAACAAAGGGAAGGACCAAAATTACTTTATTTTAAAACTGACTTAATTAGCTTAAAAATTTGAGACCTAAAACAGTAATTAAAGTCTTGACCAAAATGGATTTAAATAATCACAACTGAATATTGTTATGGTAACTTATAAACAAAGAACTCATCGTATACATTTCCCCTAAATGCAATAACAGGTTATCTTCACTCACCAATGATTCAATAAAACTTTCATACAATGCAACATGCACTAAACGATGTTCAACAAAAGAGGAAAACAAAATATCTAAGCAAATAAGATCTTATATTTTAAACAAGTAGGAACACAAAAAAATTTTGTCCCCTCTCAATAACCTCCAATACTGTCAGAAATGAATAATAATGATCTGTACAGCCAAAACAAAATATGAATCCATTCCAATTGTAACACACAACTATGCCGACCCCTAAGGATATAAGAAGCACCAAGCAGTTTTCCCTTCAAAATAGTGATAGCAGGCTATCATAAACTTTCCCACTAAATCCTGTAACAGAAGTAGATCAAAGGCAAGCCAATTACATGAGATGCATCCAGGTAGCTTACAGCCTTACATTTTTTCCTCTGCTTTCTAAAGTAGATAAGCTAGATGGTTCATTCAACAAGACCAGAGGGATCAGAAGGGGTAAAAGTTATATCTTACAATTTTAATACAAAACCGTTCAAGAATTTATAAGCAAATGAACCCATTGCAGGTAATATGACCATAAACTGCCACCAACCAGCCTATTACCCCAACCACAAAAAGAGGGAGGGGGAGACAAAACACCTGACGCAACAAATTATAAGATAACATTCACATAACTTATTCACATCAAGTTTATCAGTTAATTCCACTCATGATCTGACATACACAATACCTCAAATGCCTTTTTGAAGAATCTCAAAAGAAGGTCCTCATATTTCTTCCTGGCTGAACCAACTCCTACAGCACTAGCATTAAAAGCAGCCATTGACTTTTGAACTGCTAGTTCATGTGCTTCCCTCAGAGCACCCTACAAACAAGCATTACTATTAGAAAAGACAAGAATTATACTCATTATTTACTTTAAGCAGATAGAATAGATTACTCACTTCCTCAGGGGCCGTTGACCGCTCAAAAGAAGACATATAAACATCGGTAGCAGAATCATATGCCCGACGGCACTCAGCTTCTTCGACACTCTGCAAGGCAACAACAATTGAAGTATAAAAGCAATACTTTAGCAAACAAAAACGTCAAGAACAAATGGCATGCTATAATATTTTCACATTTTCTTTCCCATATTCTAACAAACTATTTTACCAAAACCCCTTAATAACGTAACGTTGCTCCTTTTATTGTCAGATAAAATACACTAGGTAAAAAGAACAAATGACATTTTTGTAGTTAAAAACTAAAAAATTACTTCAAATGTATTAAAAAAGTAATCATTCACATCAAAAGAGAGGGGACAAAAGCAGCATACAATTTAGAACAATTAATAAAAAGAAATTTTTATCAATTGAACATCAACTTCAAGATATCGTCAGTTCGAAGTTCCACATCGACTAGAGATAAGGCAATTTCATAGTACATAAGTGAGGTGCAAACCTTACCTTACAAGCCGGTTCAAACCCTATTTTCTTTATTCTTAACATGGTATCAAAGTCTTTGTTTAAAAAAAAAAAACTATCCTATCGAGATCTCTTGGCCATTCTGTTCCACCGGCTATCGGACCGCTAACGGACCACCCATTAATTTCTAGTCCCACACACGATATGTATATACCTCGGCGTGAGGAGGTGTCAATTATGATTTATGAGAACGTAAAACGAATAATCAACATTTCCTCAAGCATCTTATTTCCTTGGATGGTTAAAAATTATATTAGGCAATTGGAACAAGCCACTAAAATGACATTTCATAACCAGTTTGACCAAACTAAAACTTTAAACATGTCCAGTGAATTCTGTATCATTATTTATGTGATACAGCTAAGTTTTTCCTCTCTAACTCAAGTCGGTTACAATAATAATTTGAAGATTAAGTATTTACCTGCCAAGAGGAAGAAATTGTAGGCACAGCACCATGGTTGAGCGCATCCAAATAAGATTCCGTTATGCCAACCAAGACAGGACCAGTCATCATAGTTGCGCCAACTTGTTTTGGCCTTGTTCTCTCAAAAACAAACTTTGTCAAAGCATCAAGGCCAGATCGAAATTCAGGCCTTAATTTTCCAACCTGCATAATATAAAATATCATAAGTTAAAACATGCAACAAAGTGACAAAAATAGAATGTCAGCTGATAAGTTACTTACTGATATCTGATCCAGGCGCTGTAGATCATTTTCGTTATTCAAGGGTCGCACAAGAGTGAAGCATTCCCTGTCTGGGAACAAAGCCCGAATGGAATCTCGAATCTGTTGTTTAATTTTGTTAGAAAAATAATTATTCCAGAGAAAATAAACATATTTGCCATTTTCCAATGTACCTAACGAACTTGCAAATTTTATTTACAAAAAGTTATAGTTTGTAACTCACAATGACAGGAACTAAAAGAAATTTAGATTCAGAAAATAACCATAGAACAAAATCTTGTTGGACAACATTCCATACATGGAAGAATACAAATTTTTCCTGCTAAATCTAAAATGAGACTTAGGCTAGAAACATTCAATGTGTATATCCCTTAGTGATAGTGTAGAGGTTTATTTATAGGGATAAAAGCAGATATTTTCTACTCTATTGCTTAGGAGTAGTGGGGTAGTGGTAGGTTTCTTGTTCTAAGTGAGCTCCAAGCTCAATATTTAAACCGCAAATATTATCAACTTCTTGGACTAGTCTAACCACGAGAGATGCTATCCCGGACAAACCACAAGCCCCAAGCTCAAGCCTCAGAGCGAAGAGTCTAAAAAAACTCGAATTATGGGCAAGTACAAGTTTCAACTTATCAGTCAATGTTAGCATAACTATTAGCGTGGGATATTGGTATCATGCCAAAAGACATTAATCTCAGCACGAAGGTTGTTTCTTGCACTTAGGAAAATATTAGCATTGGCATATACATGGTTATCAAACTCGCAAGTTAACTCATTAACTCGTCTGAATTTACGTTTCCACTCACTCTGGACAAGTTGACTTGGAAGGAAACTCCATACATAACTGAGCCAAGTTGATCCAAACCTGATCATTGGTCTCTTCCACTTGAAAATAAACTTCCACACTAATTATCCACCCGTCGGATCCTCTCCCATGAACAAGGGTAGTCCCACCTTCTTGACTGATTGTCGAAATTCATCAAGTGCATCACCCTATAATTTCTTCAGGCCTCGACTGTTGCCACCCATTGTTTTCACTGATGTCTTGTTTCCTCCCTCAGAGGATTTTTCTATCTTCAGGCTATGGTTCCCTAAATGCTCTCTGTCAGTTTTCCATGACCCCCGCCCACATTTTTGGAAAGGAGATCAAACAACTTAGACTGATTGTCAACATCATCTGTGCATAAAGCCTCCTACTGTTCCTATGAGTTGTAACTAGTTTTGTACCTGAAGTCTAGTGGAGTTTTTTGATCTTTCATCTTCTCATTGTATCAGATTTCTATCATTATAATTAGAAGCCATAAGAGGGGTCTTTCAAGCCCTCCAAAAATATTTTTTCTCTTTCTTAATCTTAAGTACTTTCATTCAATAATCGGTCTTATTCCTTTGAGCTTCTCTACTCAATAATGTTATTGAAAATAGAATTATTGAAAGAAGAAATGACAACACAAGGAGAATGTGTATATTATTATTGAAGGCCCAGCACATAAGACTACTAAGATAATTAATAATAATCCTAGAAATAGTAGTGAAATAATAATTAAGTAGCGTCTATGAATAACTAAAAAGGGAAGCAGAAAGGTACCTCATTTTTAGCTGCTATATCTCTTCCACTCCCTTCAACTGGCCTCAAGGCAATTTCCAGATAATCACGGGGTGTTATTTTTCTGTTATCTTCTGTAAGGTCCAAATAGAAGTCCTGCAAGTATGAGAGTTGACAAATTAATGAAGTAAAAAGTGATAATGTACAATACAGTTACAGTCTACTAAGATACCACCAAAGCTACAATATTTTGACACTTTTGCCCAACATATGTACACAACCTACCCTTAAAAGCCAAACAAAAATTGGGGAAAATTGGCCTAGCTCAGATGCAGAAGTCTTTCCTCCAGATGCTCTAACACGAATATGCTTTGTCATTTGGGTGACCAGGGAAAGACGATCCAAGGCAGCCTCATCAATACCACCCATCTGGAAAAAAATGTAGCATCAGCATTCCAATTTCAGCAAGAAAGCCACAAAAGTTGGAAAACAGAATAAAGTTTCATGTTGTAACAAAATCAAATTGATCATGACACATCCAAAACCAAGGAACAAATGAACATGCTAGAATGAATGTATAGGTTTGAATAAGCCCTGCCAACCTGGTTATAAATGAACATGCTAGACAAAAGAACTGCCAGTGAGAATATCTGGGTACTGTATGTTCCCTGCGTAGTAAACAAATTGTTGAGTAAGACAAGTTAGCAATGTTTAGAGATCGACTACATACATGTGAAAAAGAATATTTGATTAGAAAGCTGAAAAACTGACTGTTTGATCATAAGCATCTATTCCTTCACTGTCTAATAGCAGGAGATTATAATCTGTTCCGTCAAGGGCAGTCCTTTTCAAAGGTGTACTCCACAACCAAAGCCCTTTGGTACAAGGCCGATGTGTTGATGCTACTTGAAATCCACTACCCTTTCCTAATAGCTGAAATAAAAAAATAAAAAAGCATAAGCCCAAAATCAAAAGTACACATTATAATAATAAAATAATGTTATAAAAGTATGCATATTTCGAGACTCGCAGAAATAAAACTGAGTGTTGAAGCAAACCAGTTGTTCATCTTTACCATGTGCTGATTCAACTTTTACTCGGAGGAATTTAGAGGCAGAAAGGATGTTCAATATATATTGAATAAAAAGCACGCATACGCAAAAAAAATACTCCCAGTAAGTAAACAATCCAATGGCACCGAAAGAAGTACGAACGCATTTATCTTCCACATACAACTCGAACCAAAGAGAAACAAAATTCACAAACTTATTGCTGCACACGATACGCAAACGAGCAGACACTCTCACAATCACAAAACCACACTTTCCACTGTAATCACTGGACTACTAGCCAATCAAGGACAGTCCCCAAACCTTCCAAGTAGGTTTCGAATTTAGCGTTCAAGTTACCTTATAACACCACCACGACCACAACTAGAAAAACGACATTTGTCCCAAAATTAATCAAAACCAGATATGCAACAGTTACATAAACCGATACTGTATCATAGAAACAATTACCACTGAACATACGGTTATCCCAAGGAACAGACATCAACACATCAAAACCCTAACTACACTCCAAAAACCCTAAAGTCCAACAGCGACGAAATTTTCACTTGAATTGAATAATTACCTGATTCAAGATGAAACTCTTGCCCTGCCGTGCGCGACCGCAGACGGAGACGACGCCGATGGGCTCCTTGACAAGTTGGAGCGTAGCGACGGCTTCCGGATCCATGCGGAACTTCCCCTTCTCATCGCAATAGACGAGGCGTATGGGCCTGGCGGGGCCGGTGACTGGAGATGCCGACGAGGAAGACGGCGCGGTGACGGCGGAGGAGGGCGGGGACGCGTCGGCGGGGCTATCCCTGCCTCTGTTGAAAAGCTTGAGCATCTTTCTCCCTTTCTCGGGGTATACACTTTTTTCTTCCCTCTTCCTCCGTTTCTGGGCTACCTTTATGTCTGGATTTTCAGAAATTGTAACACTACTGTTTATTCCAATTGATTTAACTTTTTCTTTTGAGGCGGTTTAAAATTAGCGAGAGGGAAAAGAAAAAAGAAGAATTACAGACACAAGGAGACTTTATAATAGAGGTGTCTTTTGTTTCTTAACTCCTTTATCGTCAAGTTGAGCTTGGTTATAAAAGCAACCATTTCAAAAAAAAATTAACCGGTTTCGCCTCTCCTTGAATTTTCCTTACGGTTTTGCTCCAATTTTATTTTTCAATTTAATAAATATTTGCTTTCAAATTTTTTACTCAATTAAATAATTAACATTTTAAAGTAATTATTACAAAAAAATATTATAATGTAACAATTTATTAATAAAAATAATAATAAATCATTTACATTGAATAACTTAAATACAAACTTATTTTTACCCTTCAATTAAGATTATAAATAGAAATATCATTTCTAAAAGTTGTAATTAATTTTAGATTTTTTATGCAAATAGTTTATGGCTTTTACATTGCTTAGTTTGGTTATGTGACATCCCATTTGAATAGATAAAATCTACTAAATAAAACATCACACAGTTATAATAAAGAGTAGTCAGAATTGGAACAACATACATAAGGATCCCAACTGTTACAGTCATCCACGAATGCACTTGAAAGGGGTTCTAGGCATATAACCATACCATAGCCAAAAAGAGAAACAACAAAGTTCACAGTTATGCAAAATAAAGACTCCTAGAGCAAGGGATTACAAAGGCACTAGGGCCATAGAATCGTCCTTCGAGGGCCACTTCAATGAGCCCACTAAGTTGCACCGCTACCACCATCAGGCCTACCTCCAGAAGTATTTCCATCTGCTCCCACCATCATCGCAAAAGGGAAATCAGAACAAGGACCCACACACAAAAGAAATAGCAGGGTAAGCTAGAGTGACTTAAATTATGCATGTTATTGCAGCGAAATATTTAGAAACAGTCCAAACATACAACACAGTAGGCATAAGAATCACATTATAACAAATAAGCAAGATTATATGACTCAATTATCCGGATACATATACTAGGATCGGATTCACTGGACGCTTGCACTTGTGGTGGCCTCTACTACTCTGCAGAGCCATTGCCAATGGGTTTCACCCTACCACACACAAGGTTAGCCTTTAAGCGTCTAAGGCCATTATCCTGCCAAAGACTAGGGCCTCCCGCTACTCTCACCACTTGGGTCAGTTTGCTCTACTTGAGACTCACTGACCCTTTAGAGTTTCGGGATGCGGTCCTTACTTGAATCCTTATCCTAACATATACACTACTCACCACCATGGGGTCTCCCCACGAGACTCATGGAATTACGCCTATCACACAATCAGAATCATTTTTATCATACAATTCCACTTCCCTTATTACCTTCATCCCATTCTCATGTTAAGACATCACAAAGCCACAAATCCATGATCAACCTCATACCAAGCATGCCAATTTCATTCATAAATCCAAACACCCAAGCATATTCATGAGCATCATATTTAGGAAGAATAATTCAGACAATACATGCATCAAATCATCAAAACAGTCAAGAAAATAGTGCCCGCACTCACCACTGCACTGACCTCGCCCAAGCTAGGGACCTCGCTCAGGCGAGGTGCTTGCCTCGCTCAAAATTGTGGGCTCTCGCCTAGGCGAGACATGCAACAGTGACCCCTGGGAGATTTCACGAGCTCTCGCTCAGGCGAGCCCTTCTCGCTTGAGCGAGACAAGGCGTCGCTCAAAACGTGACTAACCGCCTGGGCGAGCGCTCGAGGCAGAATCTTGGGCGACCTTCTGGCGAGCTCGCCTAGGCGAGAATACCAGTTCTCCCCCATTATTCCGTGCATGCAACCCAGAACAAACAGGCCAAACATTTTATTCTTGATCTCACACAAGCACAAACATTTCCAAATCCCTTTTAAACATAAAACAGTGGTGAAACAGGCAACATACTCCAAAAAAACGAAACTAAACTAGCTTCCCTTACCTTGCTTAGATGCTAAAACGCAACAGATCCACAACTAAGAAGTACGTCAGCTCCAAGGGCTAGAGCAGTGAGCTGAAACATGGAATGAAGACAAACCAGGGTATGAGACAAAACCCTAACCGGTCTAACACACTTAAACGGTGTAAAGAAGAGGAAAACAGACCCAAAACCTTAACGTTTAACTTACTTGAAGGTGAGAAGGATTTTGCTAGCTCGGAGATGAACGAAAGTTATTGTGCCCTAGCAGAGCACTTTGCTGGAGATTTGAGAGGGAGGGGTAGGAGTTGATTCTGAAAAGGTGACAAGTGAATAATGAGTCAGCTGGAAGGGGTATTGGGTCCTACAAAGGGGCTGACCCTGGGCCTACGAAAGGCCAGACCCAACCCCTTTTTGGGCAGAAACAAGGGCTTACAGGTTACGCATCAAGGGGTGTAAATAAAAGTAAAACAATGGTTGTTTGAAACAGTGAAACAAAAAATAAATTCTTATAAAAAAGTGGGAGTTTTCTATTTATGTTTTTCAATAAAATTTGAGAAGAAAAATGGAGAAAATATGTTGAAACATAAGTCTAACGTAAAACTTTGGCAAATTCATTAATTTGAGAAATTATGTTTTTTATACTCTTTTTATTCACGCGTGTATGTGTATATTTTGTATGATAATAAAAAAAATTATAAAAAATTATTATTTTAATATTAAAATAAAATAGAAATAATTTTTATAATTTTATTGTAAGTAGTTTTTATGATGTAGGATTATCTTATTCCTTTTTAAAATTATCGAATATGGTATGAGTTGATTAAGAAAGTTAAGTGAAATCTTCACTGGACATATAGCAGTATACTGTCTAGATATGAAGGTTCCTTTCACAAAGTTCAAGAGAAGAAGGTAATAGATTGATTCAAAACAAAAAGGAAATGGAATGCGAATAAACCATAGAAAACGGAGAACAATAAAGGAAGAAGAAAGCATAAAATGGAAAGAAAAGGAATGGTAAAAATGTGAGAAGCACGCCACTACAAGGCTAGGCTAGAAATCGTGGCAACCTTGAAAATGAGTGAATGTATGTTCCCACTTGTTATGCAAGATAAGACTTAAAAATATTCAATCCCTAGGGAGGAAACTCTCATAAAGGGTTGATACATAAATGTGTTTAATTCTCCAAAATGTTCAACCTCTTGTACAAGTGTTAGAGGTCCCCTTAAATAGAAGTGTTTATGGACCTTTTAGCATAAACAAATAATCTCAAAAGGGTTACTTAACAAATAATAAAAGTAGTGTCTAGAAAGTAGGTCAACAAAGGAGCACATGGACACATTCTAGAAGTCGTCTTAGGCAAGGCAAAATGGATGTTCCTTCTAGATGTTTCTAGAATTCTTGGTGGCCAAGGCATGTGGTTATCCTTTCTAGATGTTTTTAGAAAGCTTTACCATCTTTCTCTCCATATGGACTTGTCTTCATGGACCACTTGTCCATTTTGTGGCCATCTCCTTAATTATCCTACAAAATAAATAAAGTTAGATTAACATATTGACTTTAGGTTAAGCTAATATTTGGGTCAACTAGTCAACCTAAGGTCAAGGTCAACAAGTCAACTTAAAATAGTCAATCAAGCCAACTCATGGAATTCAAACTAAAGAAATAAAACAATGAAAATGAATTAAGGAACTCCCTTATTAGGGATCAAGCCTTCATCATTTTATTATTCTATAGATAATTTTTAATCATACAAGTTGTTAAATTTAAATCAAACAAACCGTCAAATTTAAATAAATTGATACTTTTTAAATATTGATAAAATAATTATTTTAATTTTAAAATTATATTTAAAAGATAAAATACAAAAAATAAATGTGGAGATCAAAATAAGAATTTCTTTATACTTTTAATTTAAAAAATATATATTTAAAGGGTAAAAATTTAAAGCAAATGTGCATTGTAGGTATGACAACAACAAGGTGGGGGCAGGATGGGCTTCCGTATCCCGTAGCTATCTCAAGAAAAAAAAATCATCTTCATTCTTATACCCAAATTCAAAAGATATAAAATTTTTGTCTTATTTAATTCTCTCTAGGTAACGGGTATATACTCGTACCCGTACCCGTTTTCTTACTATTTCAATATCAAAAAATTATTTTTTATAAAATAATACAAATTGCAGTACAAAAAACATAATATTATCAAATATTCAATATTAAAAGAAATTTTGTTTCTTCAATATCAAATACTTAGAAATAAATTATAATTATATTCATTTCAAATTAAAATACCAAATAAAATTTCATGAGAACCAAAATATTTATTAAATTTGCAAATGTTAATGAAACATGTTAATAAAATATAAATAAAAAAATAAAAAAATGAAATACATATTCAAAGTGAAAAATATTTTAAATGTCTATTTATTTTAATTTTTTGAATTCTAATAAAATATTTTTTTATACAATAATAAAAGTTATAATATATCACTCAGATTAAAACATACAAAGAACAATATTAAACTAATAATAATATAATTTTAACATAGACCTTTCATATTTTGAACTTCAATATATGTTGAATGTTGATAAAACGATTCATGATAATTACATTAAATTATTGTATTATAGTAAATAAAATTTATTTATATAACTATAGTGATAAAATTACATGTATGATAATGAGATAGAAAATTAAAATAATTATATAAAAAATATCAAAATAGTATTCTACATGATAAAAATAAACAACAAATAAAAATATTAAAAAAATTATTAAATATATTTTAGAAACAATTTGAGAGACCATTGAATTACATCACACATAGGAAAATAAATGTATAATTAAGAGTGTGATAAAATGAAAAATACCTTAGAGATCTAAGAAAACTTTTCAAATATCAACATATTCGATGATTGAGAGATAACAAAAATTTTTTTAGCGAACAAAAAAAGTTCTTCAAATTAGACATAATTAATAATAATATGATAAAGAAGATTTAAAGTAACAGTGTTCAACACTCTCATGAGAAAAAAAAATATACAATAAATAAAAAGATTGAAAAATAGTACAAATATATAAATGCGAGACATTTAAAATATGCAATTGACATATATTATTCGAACATAATTGCATGAAGACTATGAAAAGACAAAATACATTTTAAGACAAAATATATCTTTGAAGATGCGAATGAATTTTATGGCAAACAAAATAATTAAAAGAAGTAAAAAATAGAAAGTGTGTAGTATGTATATGTGTGTGTATATCTATAACAATAACAATATATAAAGGGGATTCCCCTTTTTGTGTCCACATTTTAAAATACCAATTTTACCCTTTAAATATAATAATTTATTAAATTTTTAAAAATTGACCGTTATTTTTATAAGCTTTTTATAAATTTGGCTATCTCCGCTTCTTCTTTTCTTCTTTATTTATCAATGGTTATTCTTTCATCTGTTCTGATATATTTCACTTTATTTTTAATAAATATCATTTTAGTTTATATAACAACTTAATAATATTTCAATATTATCACTTACTAATATAATATCACACATATTTAAAAAATCATACATACAGGCATGATAGTGCCTGTATTTATGCTTGTGTGTGTGTGTGTATATATATATATATATATATATATATATATGTATATATATATATATATATATATATATATATATATATATATATATACATATATATATATATATATACTTAATAGACTTAGTATTTTAATAATTTAAATAGGGATGGAGTGGATATGTACATCCCCATCCCCATCCCCATACCCAATTGAAAAAATCCAATATTTCTCATACTCATACCCAATCATTATGGGGATTTCCCGTCAAAACGGAGACGAGTTCGGATAATATCCACGAGCGCGAGTTTATTTGTCATCCGTAATGCATTGTAACAACCTCGATTTTATGTTAATTATATTTATCTTTCTTATTTAAATATGTAGTATAAAGTAATTTTATGATTTCATAAGTAAATCGATAAATTATGAGGAATGGCTTTGTACAAAGTAAAAGTTGATTTTATTTTGTCAACTACTTCCTATTTTTGAGTTGTCTAAGAAACATTGTGATTAAGGCTTCATTAATCATTAGATTAGGCTGCAATTTTTACATAGCATTCTTAAAACAAATTTCTTCACTATGACCAGTTGGATTTTAAATTGGAGGTGTATGGAAGAAACAATAATTCCCCAGTTTAGTGTAAAAAGTTAGGTCTGCACATACTTTCTGGTTCTGGATTTCCTTGGTAAAATTTTTATTCATGCTTTCTTAACTGTTGGATCGAAATTACATTTTAACAAAGCACACATAAAACATATATCTTTATTTTGACCATTGGGATTTCCAATTAAACATCTGAGGTAAGAGAAATAATTTTTGCAAGTTGAATTCGCATCACTACATTTTGTTTCCGAATTTCTTTATTAAGAATTTGAATCCAGTTTCATTAATCGTTGGATTTCGCTCATATTTTTTCTAGATGTTCTAGAGACATAAGGATTCATTTGGACCGTAGTGATTTACAAATAGAAGTGTGTGGTAAGACATGTGAATTTTACAATTTTTAGTAAGAATAAGTCTTGTACAAAGTCAAGAAGTGTCCTTGCAACTACTATGAAGTTGCCTAGAACTATTGGGTTTTTAACCAAGCTTTTCTAGACGGTAAAAATAAATTTACCCACACTAAAAAATCTCAGAAATCTACCATCAGTTTATCCTTATCTATTTGTGCAAGGTTTAGCACATTTTCTTTAAGTAAACAATTTGTCTTATGGATTCTGAAATTTTCATACACTATTTTGAAAGTTTGAGTTAAAAAATGGATATCTTGGGTATGATAACCTAGGATTAGGTTCAAGAATCATCTTATTTGAAGTTTAACACAAGTTATAAATAAAGTAAGTTTGCTATTTTATTTATAAGATATTATACAAAAATTATGTCTTAATTATGACTATTGTTAATTATGATTATTGTTTTGACTAATTTTGTGTAAAGTTATTTTGAAATAATGATTTATGTTTGGTTGTTGATTTTAAACTCTTTTTGTAATTTGGTTGTTTTTTACTATTTTCAAAGTTATGAAAAATTAGAAACACAATTGTTATGTTGTCAAAATTTTGTGAGTAAAAGTCTTAATAATTGTATATAAAGATAATGTGAAATGACGATTATAAGTTAAAGTACTGAAATAAAGAATAAAAAGGAGTGTATACATATTACAGAGATGCACTAGGTATAGAGTCCAAAGAAAGGTTATGTAGACCTAGTAGAATGGAGAGTGTGATATAAATACCCTGGATTGACATACGTAATTAGCCGGGTATTCAAAAATTCATAGGTCTCGCACTCCACTTTCGACCGTCCTCTTGACTATACTATTGAGACCAAAAGGTTAGTGTAGTGCACATGTTCTATTCGTGGGAGCGTACAACCTACTAACACTATCCATATTGGCGTAAAACCATTATGATTTGAAAAATTCTAATGGTAATGCTTGAGTCTAGAGTATATAAAGAAAGAATATAAGATGAATATACAAATGAGTTGAAACTCATAATTATGTGAACATGATTATTAAAGGATTGATAATGGTGATTTTGAGATCCTAGATTCAAAACATACGGTAATGATTATCCTATTGATTAACTTGATTTTATTATTTTTGGCATGGTTAGTTATATTATGATGATATTATGTAGATTTAAAATTTTGTGAATCCAATTGCATGTTTATTCAAATAAACATGTTTTAAAATGTCATGATGAAGTTTTAAAGTTAAGGAAAAAACTTACACTTACATTTTTTTTTCAAATGAACAAAATGGAAAACTAACATGTAATAATAAGATTGTCTAGCTTAACTTTTCATATAACTCTGAATTTTGTTAAAGCTACAAGATATAGTGTAACTTGTTTGTCATGTATTTCAAATTAAGAAATGCCTTTAGTTGGTTGTAAAAGTATAAACAAACTTCTATTACATACACTTATGGGTATATTAATATTTTATTCGCCTAAATATCATGTATGTTTAACAAACGATACATTAAGTGATGTATTTTTTAGTTTGGTATTTGTTAAATGAATACAAATAAATTTCCCTTACACAAGTAAACGATACATTAGATAAGTAAAAAATATCTAATAGCACCAGGTTTTAGTTGGAGTGCTATATAGACACCAAAAACATAATCCCCTTTATGAAATATTATAAGGATCATATAATTTATGGAATACTAGAGGTCATATAAATATAGAATCTGATAGTCATATAAGAAACCCTATATTTACTAAGAAAACAATTCATCTCATTGTGAAAGATGAGCAGTCGGGGATGCACGAAACTTAAAGGCCAAGATTTATGTCTAAATGATCGTCAACGCCTAAAGATTATTGTTTTGTTTCATCAATCTAAACCATAGTCCATGCAAGTATTGCTCGAAGTTGATGAAAAAGTCATTCAAAACTTGATCTGAGATTTTTTCCTTTCTAAATATAGATTTAGGCGGAAGTTAGACTTATTTGAGTACAAACTTAAGCGAATTTAAATTGTATGGATACTAATGAAAACACATGCATGTATGTAGTTCACTTTATTTTTATTATAAAAAAGTTTTATTCAATTATAAAATAAATAATCGTTGGGGGCTTGACTCAATACTTAAAGATGAATAACAAATGTTCAAAATCTGACTTAACATTTATGGACCCAAAAATTGGACCTAAATTTATTCTAGATTTAATTTAAATTTCATTAGCAAAAAGTATCTTTATCTTCTGTTATTATCTTTGGATTATTATCCTTGTAACTTAAATGTTCTTCTGTTTTTGGAAAATAAAATATTTTACATATAAAGAAAATGTTAACTCCCACAATCAAAGGACGAAGTTGATTTTGGTCTAAAAGTAATCATAAACTTTGAGTCAAGAAAGGTTATGATTTTTTTGTCTTTTTTAACTCTCACAGTTAATGGACGAAACTGATTTTGGCTTAAAGGTAATCATAAACTTTGAGTCAAGAAAGGTTCTGATCATTTGCTGCCTTCTATAAAAGGCACTTAGTTTTTTGCTAAAATAATTTGTATAAGTTTTTTTTTTTGTTATATTAATATTTTTTATAATAAACAATTATTTAAATTTAAAAAAGTTGTTATTAAAAAGATAAAATTAGAATTTTTTTTTTATTATTAGTAATTATTTGAATTTAAAAAAGTGATTATAAAGGATAAAATTCAAAAGAAAAATGTGAACACCAAAAGGATCAATGCTCTTTATATAATAGTATAGGATTGTATAAAAAGTATAGATACAATAATAAATAAACAATACAAATAGAAAAACGGTAACATGTCCTCAACCAGTCCTAAGGGTTGAGCAATGCTTTTGTTGGCCAACTAGATTACCACAATGGTTAGCTTCAAGTCTCACATGTGTAACAGTTTGTACATAGTTGATGGCATGACATTGATTGGGGCTCCCAACTCCAGCAGGGCATTAACAATGGTGATCTCTTTAATAGTCTAGGGAATTTTAAAGCGCCTAGATCTTCACATTTCTAGGACATCCTGGACTGAAACAAAGCTAACATTGTTTTAAGATGTCTCTAACATTTTGTTTCTTTTGGAGATGTTTGATAACGTATACTTTAGCTATTTTATGTGTTTGTTTTTATTAATAAAATCAACCTTTTCATAGCTTTTATTTTGTTTTATCCTCAAGTTTAACATACCTTTGTATTTTATTGTATTTTATGTTTGTTTTACCTCTGATATCTCTTTTAAGTGTGTTAATTAAGTGAATATGAAGTATTTGTGATGGAGGAACATAAGCTAAAACTCAAGGAACATGATTGGAGCAATGGGTGACACTGTTCAGTGATACAAAATCAAGGAGCAACTAATGTTGTAGAGGAACTTAGCGTTGAACACCAAGTGATCCTGCAAAATTGGTATTGAACGATGTTAAACTAGCACTGAGCGGTGGTTTGACAAACAATTATTGTTTCACATGTTATTCAATGGTGCTAAACGGTAATGATATGGCATTGAGCGGTCTCATCGCTGACATGTTAAAATTAGGTATTCGTGTTTTCCTTGAGGTTTTGGGGCATTCTCTTCCTCTTACGATTTCTCTCCACCTAAGAGAGAATCAGAAGGCAAAGTGAGTGCTAAGAGGGAGGAGCCAAAGGGAATCATTTTTGTGTAATAGGGAGATTTAGGCATGCAATTGAAGTTGGATTCCAGGTTAGGGGAGCTAAATCTCGTGATTTTGATGATTAATTGTCTAATTGCATGAAATATGATAAATTGTATATGCTTTCATGCTGAAAAAATCGCAAATATTTGGATTTTTGAAAAATTTCCAGAAATCGCCTGGCGGGCCTTCAAAGCTGCCAGGCGACTCATGTGAAACAATCCCAGTTTCTAGGTTTCTGTCTTGAACCACCTAGCGGTGATGAAGCTGCCAAGCGATGCATGGATGTGTGGAATAAGGATTTTTCATGAAAAAACGTTGTTTTTCATGTTTTCGCGTAGCAGGAACCGTCGAATGCTGGTTTTATACTGCCAAGCGCTAGGTCCCTGATTTTTTGGCGCTAGGCGTCACCGTTTGTCTAGTTTGCGCAGTTTTTGTAAAACTGCATTTTCTGATTCATTAATCGTCCGATTTAGGTGAAATTTTTACACGTGATCCGTAACATGTTCTTTACTTTGAACGGTGGAGATTTGAATTCGAGGTTTGTAGCTAGAGATATATGTTACTCATGATTGCTAGTTTGAAAGTCTTTAAAAAGCATGAATAATCTCTTGATAATTTCAAGTAACTACTAATGTGGCATGAGTTGGAAGCATGATTGGGTTATTTTGTAAGTCTCTATGAATTCGAATGTTCTTTTGGGATAGTCACATATTGAGAATTTGTTTATTGATGAATGCATGTGTATCAATATAAATTAAATTATTGCATAAGAGGTGTGAAGTGCTATATTAATTTGCATTGGTGCATAGAATCATGGGCTTAAGTTGTTAGAGTGTTGCTGCTTTATATTTGATTTGAATCATGTTGATTGATATGAATGCAAATTGGCATGCTTATTTGGTAAAGTAGAATATGTAAGATAATTAAATAATTATGTGATGGTTGGGATTAGATGCGTGTAAGAGTAAGGTTTTGCCTTGACTATGATATTGTTTGGTGCATGTTTTAGACTGTCATTATGTGCAAATTATGATGTTGGTTTAAGTTAAATGTGGTATGTTTGTTTCGTAAAATAATGAGTGTATAGTGGATTGCTTCATAATTGAATAGAGGCATGACCTCAATTGTGAAACCATGAATGTGTTGAATTGTGATCCAGTCATATGATTATGACTGGATAATTGTAATTGTACTATTAATTGGGTGATGAGTGTTTGATGTTCATTAGAACTTGTCCAAAAATGCCAAAAACACTAGTAAGATGGCTACCAATGCGTGACGAGCCATCAGGCGATAGAGACCCAAAATAGTGGCAATGGCCACTAGAATCATGCGGCGCCTAGCGATGGGGATGGTCCCACCAGGTGAAAAATTGTGAAGCAAAGAGGCATTGAAAGGCGTGTGGCGCTTAGCGATGTAAGGTGACTACCAAGCAGTCTGGAACCAGTTTTCACCAGGCAATGCGAACGAGGTGCCAAGTGGTTCCAAGTGCTGAATTTGACTGCGAGGAGGATTCTACACGACTTTGGATGGAGGTCTTGATACGATGCTTTGCTGAGGGCCTAGTTACGAGTGTAACTTGTATTGAGGTAATATGTGACCACTCGAGGTTGTATCCGGGTGGTTTTGGAAGTCCAGTGGAGTGTGCGAAATCGTGGGTCGTATAGATGGATTTTGAAAGATTTCCCTTCTTAGTGTTATCCAACATGTTATTCCCACACGTGTTTCTACGAGTGTTGACTCGTAAATGGTGGAACCATGAGTTGTGGCTTGTGGCAACAAAGGATATCTTATGATCATCATCTAAAGTCATAGAACATGGATAACATGGTGTTGGCCATGTGGTATGGAATCAAAGGATAGAGTTTCCTTTGATGAGTGTATGCTCATATTTTTGAATTGTATATATGTTTATATATTAGCTCACCCTATTTGCTTGTGTTTGGCGATGATTGTGTAATTCGTTACACGGGAGCAGAGGATGTTGCAGGTGGTGCTGGTGAGGCAAAGCGTCGAAGTGGGGCTGCTTAGGGATTTTATTTTATCGTTGATTTTGTTCGTATTGTAATCGAATTTAATTTATCAGTTTTGGAAATGTGAAAACTTGGATTTTATCTACGATTATTAATATTATTATACTATCAATGTATGATTATTAATATTATTATATTATCAATGTATGTTTTAAATTTTCCCGCGCTTTTTGGAAAGATGTTATAATAAGTGTGGTTTAAATTTTAATATTGTTTTCTTTTTATTTAAATTAGTAATATTCGATTGGGATGTTACATAATTTATGTTGATAATATATACATGATTTTTCAATTCAAGTTAGCATTTGAATTTTGTGCTTAATGTTTGTTGTGACTTGATCGTCCATAGCTTGTTGTGGTTCTTGAGGTGTTGGAAAATATCTTTTAAATCTAAAATTGACATTGAATACCTAATGGAGCTTATCACTAGGGTTAGAAGATGTTTCCTTAGTAATCTTAAGACTTTTGAACTTAATGCATGGCTACTTATTTAGGATTTAAGGAATTGAAACTTGATGAGTTATCATAAGGTCAAAGTCATTAAGAATAAGGTTTGATAATCTTGTGAGTTGATTTTGACATGAATTTGAAATTGAGATGATTGTGTGAGCATGAAATGAAGTTGATGAAATCTAATCTTCGCATTTGTAAATACTTTATGTTAATTTCTTATTGCACACCAACTGTTTGATAAAAAAATTATATATTTTTGTGAGTTTTGTTATCTAATTGAGTTGTGAATTACGATAGTTGTTATGTGTCACATAAGTCCCTGTGGAGAAACGATAATCATTACATGGTGCGTGTGATCGATGTTCACTAATAAGTTTTTGGCGCTATTGCTAGGGATTTGTGTTCCAACACAAGGCGATTTGAACTTTGTGACACTTTTAAACTTGGTTATGTGTTTTCTTTTCTTGGGTTTTCTTATATGTAGTTTGCCTATAGATGTTTATACTTTCCATTTGTTTTGTTTGTGCTTAATACTTGTCTCAAAGTATGTCTTATAGCTTGATCCAATTGTTGAAAGGTCCTAAGAATGAGATTTTAACATCCTAACTAACCAAATTAAACCAAATACTACAAGTCACTAGGGATGAGTTTGCGTGTTTGGCCCCATTATTCTAGTTCTTTATGCAAGTCTTGATGCATGGTTAAGCCAATAGATTAGGTAAGATGTATCAGGCCTAAATAGACACAACAAAAGGAAATTGAGTGGAATATTCATCCCTTTACTAATTGATCTTGGAACAAGAGGGATCTAAGATGGATCTAAGTGAGGTTATTTAGGAAATCTATTTTAATCATTCTGCATATTAGATTTGTTGTTTTGTTGGTATGCCTTTGTTTATGTTATGCATTTTTCTTTTCTCTTTCTTTTTTATTTTTCAATTCTTTTCTCTGTTTTTATGTTTATGTTTTCAGTTCTCAAGTCTTTGTCTATATCAAAATTGGACTAACGTATTTGTTTGAGATGATTGTATGCATGAGAATGAAGTTGATGAAATTTAGTATTGACATTTGTAAATACTTTGTGTTAATTTACTATTAAACTCCAATTGTTTGATAAAAATATAAAAGAGTTCCTATGTTTTCGTGACATTCGTTGTTTATTTAAGTTATCAATTGCGAGTTGTCATGTATTACACAAGTCCATGTGAAAGAAACAATATTTATTACTTGTTACGTGGGACAATACATTTATGTTAATTTATTATTACACACCAATTGTTAGATAAAAATATAAAAAGAGTTCCTATGTTTTTGTGACATTCGTTGTCTATTTGAATTGTGAATTGCGAGTTGTCATGTGTTACACAAGTCCCTATGAAAAAAAAAACAATATTACCTGCTACGTGCGACTAATACACTTATTTTTTCCACTAACACTGCCACTACAAAAAATTAACTAAATAGTAGAGGGTTTTTACCTTGGTGATTCAAGTGATTGCTCTGATAACGTAATGTTGATTTCTACTTTCTACTCTTTTGAATATATCCATGAGTTCTTTCTCATCCTCTACTTTCTTAGAAGTTTCTTTAACTTTTGATGGGAAGGGTAGTGGTACAAGTTATGCCTACTATAATAGTTGTTGTTGTTAAAGAGTTAAAGTGAAAAAGTGAGCGTCATAAAGACTCAAGCCAAAAGGAGTGTCATAAAGACTCAAGCCAAAGGAAGACTCCTAAATGGATGGTGGTTTGCAAAAGCTTGATGGTAGTGAAAATATGGTACATATATAGTGGTTTTGGTATGATGAGATGATGACTCCTCCTTCAAACTATATGACTCAAATACAAGGGAGATGTTATGGGGTGTTTGAGTGCTCTCAAGAGTGGTTGAACCAACTCTTACTAGAGGAAAGATAGAAGATGTATTCTTGGTGACCTAAGTTGAGTAATATAACACAAAATTGGTAACATAACTTTACTTAATTTAAAGGTGAATTTACATGGGAAAGACCAATGTAAAATTCTTTCAATAGGAACATGACATATAATCATTACTAAGGAGAATTTCTCTCCATTAGGAACATGACACATGACCACTACTAAAGAAAAATTCTTTTTATTAAGAGCATAACACATGGTCAATACTCTCTTAAAAATGAAAAACCAAGAATCCCTCAACCTAGAGAGCAAACCTTCTCTATAGGTGCATGCTGGCTTGGTAGTCAACTACAAAATGTGCCCCTCCTCTAGGTTATCTATGAAAAATCCTACACTACTTGACTCAAATACAAGACTTAAATGAAAACCTAAACTACTTGAACTATTATACAAAACCCAAAAGGAAGACTCTCTATACTACTACTAGATTCATAATACAAGGGCCAAAATAGATATATGTTACTAAAAACTCACTGATAACCTATGATGATAAAAGCTTGGGTCCACTTTTCACATATGATTCCAATTCTTCTTGAGTGTGGTTGGCCACTAGGGGGTTTGCTTAACCCTTTTATATTTTATATAATTTTGGATTTTCCTTAAAATTGAGACATATTTTGGATTGGCATTGTACTTCTAAATATGATTCTATGTTAGTGCAAAAGTTAACAAGAGTATTAAGTTATATGATTAATGAACTTCCGAAAAATTAAAGTCAATTTGAGGATAACTTTGCAAGGAGAAAAGGAGAAACACAACATAATAACCATATTTAGTTACGAAAAGAACAACCACTATGAATAAACTATTAATGCACATTCCAGGACTGGAGAAAAAAATAAATGGTAGAACCTATAACCAAAATGACATCAAGTAGAAAGGGAAAAAAATAAGGGTGACTGTGTGTTCTTACTACTACGTAGAAATGGAAAACAGGAACAAAGAACAACGACAAATTGCTGACGAGATAAGTTACTAACATTTTAGTATCACGTTCTATAATTCTATAACTAAAAATTGAGGATTAAAATTCGAACATCTAAAATGGGATGAAAAGGACCAAAGGAAACCCATTTTCATCATACATGCTAATGTTACACAAATTGTAAAACCCCCTCCAGCCATCCTCTTTCTAAGTATTTACATACATTTTTTTTTATTAGCACACAGCATATGCCATCTAAAGATCTAACAAAAAAAAGGAAGTGCTAACGTGAAATCATTTTAGAAAAGAAAAAAAATTCCAAATCAGTAGAATAACACATTTATATCCCAAAACTTAGCTAAATCATCGAAAATCAAATTGGGGGTATCATGTTACCTACAAAATGGAAACAAATTTGTATTTACATAATGAAAGATATCCATGTAGCAGCAAAATCTTGTGTACATTTTAAGTGAACATATCTTGCGTAAATGATATCCAATCGGATCTCTCTGGCAAGCCAGGATGCAGATGATATGCATTTGCAAGTCATTAATATTGGATTCACTAAGTTTGTACACCCAATATAATAATTAAGAATGGAGGCTATGAAACAACAGAGAACGCCTTGTGTTGTTTTGGCATCATAACAGCCAATTGCAGCTCACCTTGTTGGCATAACTTCACTGGATCTTTGAATATGGTGATCCTTGCGACATTATTTCCCATTAATGCAACAAATGCAATGCTATAAGATTCGCTTCTATCATTTGCAAACTGCCACTCTCTCAGAGATATGTTGAACCAGTCTTTTTTTGGAGACCTGGTTGCTTTGACTTCTATAAACTCTTCATTGTTATCTTCCCCAATGACTAAATCATATGGAAGTCCAGTTTCATTAATTTCATTAACCCACCTTACAGCAGTCTTGCCAACTTTGTCAACAAAGTATTTGCATGCAAGAAACTCACCTAATCTGCCAGTAACCTTCCCCTGGTTAGCATCAAAGGTGCCAGTTTGTAGTCGTTCTCTGTTGCAAAAAGCTGGCAAATTAAAATGAGCTTCATCCGGAGATTCATCTATAGCTTCATCCAAACCCACAGAATCAGAATCAGCACGGATACTAAAAGCAGAGGGCTCAAAAAGATTGCCCGATTGATCTTCAAAGTTCACATTATTATTCACCACTAGCGCCACAGAATTTGCTGGTGGATCTTCCTTAATGGTCCAGTCAACAGTAAGTGATTCTTGTTCAGCACAATATGGTGGGGAAATTATGCTTTCAGAAATATCATCCTTCTTCTTTTCCGAAAAGCCGCTAATCTGAGCTGGTTTGGTTTTGAAACCATTGGTCCGGGCATAACTGAAATCTGGTGCAGTTTTCCAATCAGCAGGTGGCCAGTTGGGACATACTACAGTCTTCCTTCTTTGAAAGATCGGTTCATTTACTGATGGAACGTGATCTGAAGGTTTCAAATTATCAGACTCTGCAAGTGAAGAAACAGAAGACAAAGTCCAAACAGGTTCTTCAACTGGAAGTTTAGGTACTTTTTGGCTATTCAAAATGAAAAATTCTATTTGCTCCTCAGAGGATCCAGATTCTGCCATGGTTGTTATCATATGAAGGAAATTTGCCATGTGCAATTGAGAAGTCCTATCTAATAATAAACTAGAGAGCTCAAGGAATAATGAATGATAGTCTGATTCTTTAGTAGTGTAAAAATTGTTGCCCTGTAAGTAACAACATACAAACACATTATACAAATACAGGTTCAGCAGCGAAACATTATTTCAACAACAATTGTGGCTTACAACAGGTAACTAAATTGTAATGTATGCTTGAGATACAGATTGCTTTCTACCATACTTTAATGATGAAGTACTGATATACTAAAATGCTTGATGTATGCAAAGAAATCCTCAATGCTTTCTAGCATAGTTTAATGATGAAGTACATATATCCTAAAAATTTCCTGAATTACTGATGATGAACGGAGAATCAAATCGTACACAGGAAGCGTCACCCAACAAAGAATGGCACGTGTTCAGATTTTAATTATTAAAGAAAATAAAAAATTTGAAGAAAATATTATCTTTTCATATGCAGGGTGCCTAAATACCATTTAGAAAAAGAAAAAAAATCAAGTCTGGGGCGTAATTCAAATCTCTGGTCAAGGTGAAAAAAAATTGATCTTTCAAACTAAAAGTTGCCTACTTCAATGTTTTATATTAGAATCCAAGTGAACACTTCCATCAAGTTTGGTTCAGTTTCCATGAAGAACATGCATCCAGATAAATCTGGAACGTTTAGATAAAAAGTTTTGAATCAAACATACCTGCAAAAGACAACTACATTCAACTCGTCTTTTCGACACACTGCCACAGGTTTTTATAACATTTCTGTAGAACAGCTTCTCAACAACAACGACTTTCAGATGTTTCAAAATATCAAAACCAGAATGCTTAAGTTGATCATATTTATCAGTATGAAATTTATTAATGTAGCGCTGCGCATATGGCAGAGCCCAGTTTACCAATGACTTTTTTGAACTAGAATCAGCATGACCATAATATATTGGTTCCCGAGATACCACCTGCACAAAGTCATTGCATTGATGTAAATTCCAAAGTATACGATTCTATAAAAGAAGACAAAATTGAATATTAGAAGGGTACACGGGACAATTTTGAAACTTATCCATCCTATGAAATAAATCTACCAACAAACTCATAATAATCCTTTTTTAACATAAACCCATTATCGGGGTTCACTCTAGAGGGTAAAATGCAGGGCAATTGCCATTAATTGGGAAATCAATGCTTGAAGTTGTTATAAAGGCAAGCCTGTGTATAGCACAATATGAAATGTAGAAACAAATCTCCCACAGTTTTTGTGCACAAGCGAAAAACAATACAGTACTCATTCTTTTTCTTTCAAAAATACGTTGCTTCTTCATAGGAACTAATGCTGTAGCAATGGAGATAGCTAAAGTGTGGTGAGTCCAGCAGTGATGGTTGGGTGAGTGGGAACATCCAAGCTATAAGTAACAATCTTTACTTATCTGTACTACCCTATCTAAAACCCACACTCCAAGCCGGATAAATATATAGAACAAACTAAAGTATTGGATAAAAAGCACCATCCAGATAAATTTTAAACTAGCTATGTGTTTGTTAAGATATCATTAGATATTTTATCTCTATCTTATTTTTCAATTTCTATTGTTATTATTCTTCATGTGTATTTTGGATTTATCCCATATTTTCTTCATTATAAATACAACCCTTGTGTGTATTTTCTACACAAGGGAGAGTAATCTCATACCTAGTTTCACTATATTTAAAATGGTATCTAGAGCCTAAGGGTCATTAAAGACTTTTTTTTGTCGCCTCTGTCATTGGATCGACTGCCATCGCCAGAGCCGGAGATCCAATTCCGAATGGCGACCACACCATTGTGATCGTCTTGGCCAGGTGACCAACGCCATTGGTTTCATCATCATCAAAAGTCCGACAAGCTCCCACGTGCTATTCAAACATTCTAGCCGTTGTCCGCTTCCGCAATGCGTGACATTGCGTGCCATCATTTCTGCCGTTGACTCGCCTCAGCCTCGTCTTTCCATATATGGGCTTCGTGTTTCCATCGGACCACTTTTAATTTTTAGGGTTTCTCTCTCCTCCATGGCATCTACCACTACTGTTTCTTCTGCGTCTGTCGCTTCGTTCGTGTGGTCGTCGAAGTGATAATCCGGCGGCAAATGACAGCAGCGGCGGTTGAGAGCAATAACATACGGTGATGGTGACAGACACCAACGGCAACGACGAAAAAAAAAATGTCAAGATATCCTTAAGCTCTAGATACCATGTTGAATATTGAGAAATATTGTATAGGGGTAATATCCCTTGTGTCTAAAATACACAGGGTGAATGTATTTATAATAAAGAGTGATACAAGTATATATGGCAACCAAACATAAATATGGTAAATAGAAGATATTGTAATAAAGAATATCAACAATATCTATTTTCCGTAATAAACAATAGACATTATGTTTCCATAATTAATGTGATATATCTAGCAATAACCATGGTGTTAAGTCTAATCTAGGTTTTCAGTATTTTATTACCTTTATTGATGATTATTATCGATGCACTTGGTTGTCTTAATGAAAAATCGTTTTGAATTGTTTTCTATATTTCAAACCTTTTATAATGAAATTAAAACTCAGTTTGGGATTTTGATTTGAACTTTACGGAGTGATAATGGTCGTGAATATCTTTCACAGTCTTCTAAACAATTTATGGCTTCTTATGAAATTCTCAATCAAGCTTCATGTGCTTATACACCTTAAAAAAGAACGGTGGCTAAGCAAAGAATAGACATCTTATTGAAACAACTCACTCTTTTAATTCATAGTGAGGTTCCTCAACAGTTTTGGGGTGATGCTATTCTTACTACATGTTTATCTTATTAATCGTATGTGATCTTCAGTTTTTGATAACAAAATTTCTCATTCTCTTTATTTTCTCATGAACCTCTCCATCCCTTGGCTTTAAAGGTCTTTGGGTCTACATGTTTAAATGTTTTGTTCATACAAAAGTTGTTTGCTATTTTGATACTAGTTGGGCAGGATCTCCTTTAGATAGAAGATTCACTTTCGGGTATTGTGTCTCCGTCTCTTAGAAAATCAAGAAACAAAGTGTTGTGGCAAGATTAGGTGCGAAAGCAAAATATAGAGATATGGCCTCAGCCACTTGTGAACTTTTTTGGCTTAAGTAATTGCTTAAGAGAGTAACATTTTGGAGATGTCACTTAAATGACATTCATATGTGACAATCATGATGATGTTCATATTAGTTCTAATCCTATTTTTCATGAGAGGACCAAACCCATTAAGATTGAGTATCATTTCATTCAAATGAAGACTAGAGACGTCAAGGTTGAGTTCGTCAACTCAAATGATTAGTGAGTAGATATTTGAACTAAGGCTTTACGGGGTCGAGAATTGATTATATTTGTAACAAGCTTGACACATACAATTTATATGCACCAACTTGAGGAGGAGTGTTAGATATATTACATTTTATGTTAATTAGGGAAACATAGTACCTATGTTAATTATGTTATTTTTACATATTCATTTGCATTTGGGCTTAGCCCACTTTCTCATTATTATAAATACATTACCTTATGTGTATTTTCTACACCAGGGAGATTAACCCTATACTTAGTTTTTCACTAAATTTAATAAGAACCAACATATTAAATATAGTATATGCTTAAGCTAATTTATAGAAGCTCTCTTATATTGTTTCTAAAATTTTTTATTTTTATCCTGTACAATCTAATTTCAGTTCATGAAGAAAAAAGTTAATTTTATTTTTTTAATATTGCTCCTAGAAGGAGTTGTGGAGAAGCTCATCCAAGCATGCCCAAAATGACAAATAGGCTAGTCCAGTTACATGTTTTTATGTGGCTAATTAAATGCTCCTTAGTCATACTTTAAATAGGTTCAAGCACTAACAAATTACAGTGTTAATAATAGCTTACTGACAAAGGAAAATTCTGTTCAAATAATTTTTTTTATCGCATGTGAAATATTCTTTGATTTTTTACGGTAGTATGAAGAAGCATAACGAAAAAACTCAACAAGTTAATGAAGTGGTAGCAAATCCATGGAGAAAAACATAGACTTTTTTAAGATGAAATTATTGAACGAAGATAATTGGGAATAACAAGCTAGTGTTAACCTCATTGAGATGTGATGTCTGGGAAGATTAGTAAATGTTGCTAAATTGGTCTTGGGAGAATGAAAGGCAGTGCTGAGAGCTGAAGAATCTTGGCAATAGAATGAAACTAATCAAACAAGGCAAGAAACAGATTTCTTTCTTGTCTAAAAGAGTGCAATAAGTTTGAAAATTGGACAAGTGAATGCTCGAAATTAGAAAAGGAAAGTTGTTACCGAAACAATCTAAAACCTTTTAAGATTTTTAAAGAGCGCAGATGTATTAAAGAGTACAAAAGCTTACCAAAATAAAGAAGGCAAACAAGATATTTGGATCAAGAAAGATGTATTAAAGAGTAAGAAAGTAAACTGTTGATCAGAGATCACATATCAAGATATTAAAGAGGATGGGAGGTATTGCTTATGTAAATTTTACAATTATGAACAATGATCGGATTGTCATATGAGAGGACTAGAAATCCAATAGGACAAAAGTTTGGCTCACTATCATATATTTAAAATTGGAGAGGCAAGAGAAACCTTGAGGAGGATAGAAAACGGTAAAGATGTTAGTCCACATGATATTTCTTTTGAACTTTAGAAGTGTGTTGGAAAACAAGATATCATTTGGCTCACCAAGCTATTAAATGCCAGATGAATGAAGGACAAACACCTTGATTCCTTCCTATTTTTAAGAAAAGGGAGATATTCAGAAATGTCTAAACTACATAAGTATAAAACTAATCAGCAGACTATAAAATCAGGGGGCAAATGCGATTGAAAATAATTTAAGAATAGTCTACACTGCAAAATATATAACAGACCAAAAGAGAATCACAGGAGAAAGTGTGTTCATACCTCTGAGATAGCTGGAATACCGAAGCTTTTCATGACGATGGAAATTTTTTCTTGCACCATTTCCTTACAATCATCAGTCAGTTCTCCAAAATAGAGAAAGTCCAGGTTTTCAGAATGTTTGAATTCCTTTTTCAACTTCTTATCATCACACCAGCAGATGAGACCGAAGGAAGGATGCAACGAAACCCACCTATCTTGCACAGTGGGAAGCACAGGAAACTCTAATTTGGAAAGACATTCTTTCAGATAACTGACACCCTCAACACTAAGCAAACCGGACTTCAGTCCATCTGCCCACTTGAGAAAAACTTGCAAAATCTGGAGAGAGAGCACCGGGTAAGATTACAGGTAAAAGAAACACTTCCTATTTATAGATCAAAACTTACTTTATCTGCTGCTTGCGAAGGCAAAGTGACAGTTGATAACTGCTGCAAAATTTGAATATAGCTGCATAGAGGAGGTGCCTCTTGTACTTGACACTCATCAACAAAGAAATCATGAAGAGAAGGGTAAATATTGCATAACGACTTGTTTATAGGGGAATAAGATGAGTTGCACTGAGGATGGAACTCCTTCATTTGCTGAACAGAACCAGTTGAATCATGCCAATAAACTTCATTGGGATACACAAACGTCCCACATACAGCATCATTATGATCATAGACAGATGAGTATGGTATAAATATGAAAGGTCCAGACATCAAGTCATCCATAGTTTTCTTCTTTGAAGATGCCATTTCATTCCAAATGAACGTATATAATTTGGTCATTTGTGTTATGCTGGCAAAAGCAATCGACATTATTTGTGAGTAAACTTGTGTAATTTAAAATTGTTAGCAAATGCACAGAAGAATCACTGATAGTCAACGACAGCCAATTTCTAAATTTGGCCACTCAACTTTTCTCTCCTACCAATAGGCACATAAACTTCTTCAACATAATAATAATAATAATAATAATAATAATAATAATAATAACAATAATAGAATCATGACAAGTTCCAACATCAATGTAGATGACCCCCCCCCTCCCCTAAAGTGAGTTTGCCTGTAACATAGTGTTCACAAGAGTACCAGGATCTCTCCTTTTGAAGTTGAGCATGGTACCTTTCACTAAACTTAATGATTTCATATATAATGAAGGGAAGGGGTATTCAAAGCTGAATTTGTAATGAAGCTTAATGAGATGATTAAAATGCAAATACAACTACAAACAAAGAGATACAGAAAACAAAACACGGAAAAGAGAGAAGTAATATTTGAAGGGGATTGGGTTTGACTTTATTTACACAAAGACAAATTTCCTAAACATAGACATGCATACCTTGCCTTGGATGGAGTCTTCGATGATTTTCTCAAGGCCTTAAGAACGTCCAAAATATCACCAAGAGTAACCCTAGTCTTAAACCCAAAATCTTTTACCAATCTTTCACTTTTCACCTAATTAAACACAGAAAAAAATGTCAAATTCCAGTTGCTATATTCTTTTTTCAGCTGTCACAGTATTCAAAATCCAAAATAAAGCAGACAACATTGTTGTAGCACAGGTACTGCAACCAAAGGAAAACATTAAAAAACAGTAAAGTTTATCAAAAATTCAAATTTTGAAATTTAATAATTAGCAGATAGACAAATTAATATCCTCACATATAATCCTAGCTCTAGTAGTACAAGCAATCCAACCATACGACAACCAAAATCCAAGCTAGGAAAGACAATATAATAGCATAAAAAATGACCTCAGTATATAAACCATACCAGTACTTAATCTATAAATTATGAATTACATGGTGCACTTTGTTTATATAAACCATATCAACAATCAGCATGGTAGTAAGTATTGTACGATACACGATTCGTATCGCACGATACAATGCAATTCACAACCCCCATGTTTTGATGAGGATCAATATCAATCCCTATTAGTTAGATTTACTCTTTAGTTATAACATTAGCCCTACTTTTAATGTTGGTGATCATTCTCCTTTTGATATAAGTGTTGCAAATTCATGGTCAAATTCTCTCCAAGAGGGGGAGGATGATGAGCCCATGACTCCTCATGAGGAAGAAGAGACTCTTACTAGGAGGATTAATAGAAGCATGACTATAGGGAGACCTCATCCTTACTCATTTCCTTTTCTTTACACAGCATTTCTCCTTCTGTTTAGACTTATGCTTTTGTAGGGTTGCTTTTGGCACCTCCTTGGCTAATCAAGACATCCTTTGGAGGGTAGAGGATGGGGTGCATGGCCTAAAGCTTGGGGTGCTTTAACACCTCTTAGTTTGAAGAAAGCACTCTTGGTTGGAAGAGAGAAGGAATTGGACTTGGCCCAACCTTGGACTAGCACATGGAAGGTTAGAGGAGACCTTGGTTGACCATATATAAAGATCAAGGCCCTGTGACTTACCCTTGGAGAGCAAGGAGCTGGCCTTAGATATATCTAGGTCATGCTAGGTTGCTCTAGTTTCTAGGTTTCCTTAACTTCTAGAATCACAATTTGTGTAATAGCTAAGAGGTCCCTTCCAACGCCTATATAAAAAGACCTCTCCACCACTTGTAAAGAGTTGAATAATTTAAATAGAGTTATTATTGTTAAGCCGTGGGTGAGAGTTTAGAGAGTCCTCTTTAATCTTCATGCCCATATATGATTAAACACCATTAACTTGTAATCTCAAGAACATAGGATGATCTCTTATCAATAGAGAAATTGCATCCGTTAACTGTTAGCTTATATGGGCAAAACAATTCTCTTTTTCATATCAAGAAATTAATTCCATAATTATTGCTTTCTCCTTAAACACTTTTTTCGCACTGACTATAATTGGTTATGCTCTATAAGAATATAATATGCAAGCACAAGCTAAATCAATTATTGTAACAGCTGTCACTGAACACCCAAAAACCTAACAGAAACAACAGACAGAAAGATATCATACTGACTAACAGAAGAAAAATGCGATAGGAAATAAATTATTGTATTCTAATTGCCTATCCTCTATTCGAATAGAATATCCATGCACAAGCAAAATCAATTATTGTAACAGCTGTTACTGTAACACCCAAAAACCTAACAGAAATAATAGACTGAAAAATATCACACTGACTAACCGAAGAAAAATGTTAGGAAATCCAAGAGAAATTATACATTCTCTCACTGAATAACAAAAAGTGCCCAAAACTAACCTTTGGAACAGCATACGGAGCAAAATCTCCTAGGATCATCCGGACTGTTTCACAATCATAAAACAAATCCCTAGGATAGTGTAGCTCTGTATCCATGGTTGAAACCACCCACTGGATATCACACAAGCTGCATATAAATGTAGACTTAAAGGGATGGCCATCCCCAACAGATTTAGGATAAAAATAACCCGTTGTTTTATTACTGTAGCAAGCATCCCATAACATATCAAGAACCTCCAAGAGATATTTACAATTTTCAAGATTGCCACCTTTAGACAACAAGGACAATAATTGCACTATTTCAGGGGATTCCCAGTCTTTGACTAATGATTCAGTCGATATTAGACCCCTATCCCACATCACCTGCTTAAATGTGGCATCACCAATATCAACAACACTCTTGTCCACCTGAACTATTTGAGCAAAATCAGTGATGCCAATTTTCTCAAAAAAATTCCTCCACTTCATCACTGCAGATGAAACTGATTCATTTACTGGATGGGTTAAATAGATTAGGTCTACCTCATGCCACGTCATATTTACACAATCAGCCAGCAATTTTGGAGTAACAGGATTCCCAAATCCAGTACAGAAATGAATTGGTGTCTCAGCAGGACACTTGAAACCACAATTTGTCAATAACAAAGATTTACATCTAAACTCGGATATTATATGATTGCTTTCAGTAAAACAATCAGAACAGGTGGAGTTCAGGTGTAGCATTACAAAACATACATATTCCACCATTAACATTCTATTTTTGTTTGCCATTGTTTCATCAGACAACGCAGGTAAAATATGCAGCTTCACTAATTCATGTGCAGACAGCTGTTGAACACCAATACCCTGAAGTAACTGGGTAATATTGTCCAAAAAAATCATATTCATGCTCAGAGTACCAGAAGACGTAGAGAAAAGGGAAGGACTTACAGTCCTTAGTTTAGCACATACATTAGGGAAAGCTTCAATTTTATGCTCATCGTCAAACCCTGGGTTTAAGATATTGGATTGCAACCATATAGTGCCTTCATCCACTGAGCTGTATGTACCATCCGAAAGTGGAATAAATGGTATCTTTTGAAGATTTTTCCAAACATCTTCCATTTTAAAATTGATTGACATAGCGGCAGATGAATTGAACATTGTTAAATAAAGAGTGTTTAGATAAGTAGCTAGCCAACTCATGCCCATAGATATAAGGTTGGTCTTTCTGTGACATAAAGATGACAGTAATCGAACCAGGATGTTAGGCCCAAAGTCCTCAATGCCGAGTGCCCTCGCTAATGCATCAGACAATACTATATTTTTATTCAGGTATCTAAGCCCAAGGTGTTCAAGAAGCATGTTATCAGAAATAAAATCACGCACCTGCTCTGTCCAGCCTCTCAATACCTTACATGGAGGAGCCCACTCACTATTTTCACCATCCACAAGTAAGCAATTCATCATTCGCAATTTAGAAATAATCAAACGAGGAAGACTGGAGAAAAAACCATGAACTTCACCCACTAATGGAACAAAACTCATGAAGGCGGAAATTCCCTTTCCAGGCTCAGTCCTAAAACAGGGAAGTTCACAAAATTCTCTTTGTGCTCTGACAAACAAACTGGGATACTCTGACAGCAACCACTGATTCCAAGGACTATCTCCATCAACTTCCTCTCTAGATGAAGGAAGAACAAAATCACCTTGAAGAATAAACTTCAGGCCATATGTTCTTAAAGGAAGAAATGCAAAAACAGGCTGTTGATCTGAACATGGAATGTAACTATTATCTGATTCCTGCAAAGTAAATGCCATAGAGATTTCAGTTGTCTTCACATCAAAGCGAATGGAATTTGTTTGCAACTTCTGGGATACTACAAACCACACCATTTTCTCATTTCCATGAGAAACCTTAATGATACCATCTCCTAAAATTTCTTTTTTCATAACAATGAGCGTATCATTAAGCATGTTTCTCAACCTGATACACTTGAGGCGATGAAGAAAAAGTAACAATGAAGGATGAAGATCTGAAAACATAGTCAAAATACTATTCAAGGCCATTCCTTCTAATAGATGGGATCTGAATGGAAGCATAATGCATGTTTTCCAGGAACCATCATCATACAATTTGCTATCATTAGATGCCATCCTCCTGAATATCCCAATATCACAAGGAGGTATTACTGTGGGCAAAACAAAACCAATCTCGCCTTCACTAATGTCAAATTTAACATGAAAACCATTGGAATGAATTTCTGGAGCATCTGTGACCTGCAATAAGGACAACTAAGATTAATGAAATTCATTATTTAAATATATAAAAAATGAAGAGAAAAAATGTGTTTTGTGATAATTATATATAGACAAATATGATAAAGAACAAAAGCCCTTGCATTAATCCACCGTCAGCTCAATTAACCTCTGACAGATTAAAGAAGATGAAAGAGAAATATGATAATACCTTGCAAATAGGAAGTGAGAAAAAAGGAAAAGAAACTTGTAAATAAAAAAGCTGTACTAAAATTTTGAAAGTTCAGAAAAATGCACAACCATCAGTTCAGGCATAGAAACTGAAATCCTGCCAGAGTTTGGGAAACATTATCTTCAATAAGAGGTGTAAATTAACAGAACTAAAGTGCAAACCAGAGACCAGTGCAAACGAATAAATTTACATTTTTTAATATTTTCCTTAACCATGTCATTTGATTCATATGACTGACTTTACCTGGTGGAAAAAGACTTTTTTCTTCTTATCAAGTCTTTCATCACAATTTAAAACATTAGGGAAAAGTCAGTTTTTTGTAATATGGTGAACAAATTCAATTTTGTTCGTATGTTTTACATGTAAAGGACTTGGCTCCATCTCTTTATATTTCTATCTATAAATACACAACCCTATGTACTCAGTATGCAGTAGGATACAGCCTATGCCTCTCTCTTTTATTTCAACATGCTATCCAAATCTAGGGTTTATCCTTGCCTCTCTGGTAAACCCACTGTTCGCCAATGCTAAATATTGTTCTGGAATTATTTTCTGGCAATGCTATCAGCTTTTTTACCGCCTTTGTCTTTCACCACCACTGTGCTACCAACACCTAGTCTGGTCTCCCCATCTTGTCCAACTCATCAAACTTGTAACTTTCATTGTGATCAAGGTTCATTGGAATTTTTTTCACTATTTTTAGGGTTGTTTCTCTCTCCCAATAATTATTTTCTCAATGTACGATTATCTATGGCCTCTTCAGCACCTTCAACATTTGATCCTTCAAGACAATATGCTTCTACTGCACACATGGGTACATCATTTGTTGGCCTCACTCACTCCAACTATCTTGGCTCTTGGGTTCTAAACTCAAGGACCACAAATCATATCATTGGTAATAAATCATTTTTCTTTTCTCTGACTAATTCGGGTTGTTTACCTTTTACTACCATGGCAGCTCTAGGGCCTCCTTACATGGTAGAGCTTTATATAAATTGATAGAGCCATCTACATTTTCCTTAACTCTAAGAACCCATTTGCAACCAACAACTTTTCTATTAAAGGGAAAAGGTACTAGATCTCAAGTCTTTTAGTTCACTAAAGCCTCATTCTTGTTGCATTCCAGCCAACCAATCTTTATCTTTAACAGCTTGTTTAACACTAGTAGGTTCAGACCTGGTTTGCATGGGATGAGTATTAAGGAAAGGTGCAATAGGAGACGCTAACACAGAAGATCATAAAACATTGTATCGAAAACAGTAGGAGAATTTTCTGGTTCTATTTATTTATTGGCACTGAATGTGAGTTTCATGGCCTTTATCATCTGCGAACATTTGGACATATTGGTACGGTCATGTAGTCTACCTCTCTTGTTCATTCGAAGTTGGGTCAACCTAGCCTTGTCAAGATGTTGCAGCTTGTTCCAAGTTTATCTAAGTCATGTCAAGTAGTAAAACACAGTCATAGTCCTTTTCCTATAAATGATTCACAACATGCTTCGCCTACCTTTGCTTTGGTTTATTCTGACATTTGGGAACCAAGTTGAATTAAGTCAAATTTAGGATTTTAGTAGTTTGTCGCCTTTATTGATCATTATTCAAGATGTACACTGTTATTTCAATGAAAGATCTTTCTGAGTTTGTTTTCTATGATTCAATCACTTTACAACAACATTAAAAATCAATGTGGAGTGTCTATTCAAAATATGCACAGTGATAACACCCGTGAATATGTTTCTCATTCTCTTCAAAGTTTTATAACTTCTCATAGGATTCTTCATCAAACCTTATGTGCACATGCACCTCAAAAAAATGGGGTAGTTGAGCAAAAGAATAAACATTTTGTTGAAACAACTCACACATTGTTAATCCATGGTGAGATTCCTCAATACTTTTGGGGTTATGTTGTTCATAGTGTGTTATCGAATTAATCACATATCATTTAGATAACCAAATTACTCATTCTATTTTATTTCCTCGTGACAAGATGCGGGATAAGCATCGTTAAAGACTGAATTGCGTAAGAGAATCTTTATTAACTGCATAACTCATCTTCCGCATCTCCATGTCTTACAACTTAGTCTTTGGGTCCACATGTTATAGAAATCACTAGGTCACAAAAAGGATATAAATGTTCCTCTCCCTCCCTTAACCACTATTTCATTTCAGTTGATGTCACCTTTACTGAGTCTTCCCTATACTTTAAGTCTATTCATTCTTACTACATCTCCATCTTATCAAATCACTAACCCAGTTGTTTGTGATCCTCGTATTGTTTCTAGTGTGCCTACATATCTCCCTTTCCCCACCACCTTTTCATGTGTATACTTTTAATAAATTTCCCATCTTCCACCAAATCTCTTTTAGTGCTCCTTCATCTCCTCCAACAAGGACAATTGAATCTAATCATTTCTCTATATAACGGTATGTGCTCTACCCATAATTCTTATCCTTGTTATAGTGCTTTGAGTTATCATAGGTTATCTCCATCACTTCATACTTTCCTTTTGTCTATTTCTTTAGTTACAATTTCAAAATTTATAGGTGATGCCTTCACCCATCCTAATTGGTGTCAAGTCATGGTTAATGAAATAAGTGCTCTTCAGAGTAATAGAACTTGAGAACTCGTTTTTCTGGAAAATCTAATGTTGGTTATAGGTGGATTTTTTGCTATCAAGGTTGGTCCTAATGGCATTATTGATCATCTCAAAGCTCGCCTAGTGCCCAAAGGTTACACACAAATTTTTGAATTGCTTTGGTAACACTTTCTCCCATTGCAAAGATGACCTTTGTTCGCTTATTCATAGCCATGCCTACTCTTCAATTTTGACTATTTTTTATCAACTGGATGTGAAAAATATTTTTCTTAGTAGTAATTTGCAAGAAGAAATTTATATGGAGAAACCTCTAGGTTTTGTTGCTCAAGAGGAGTCTTCTAGATTGGTATATTGTCTCCACAAATTTTTATATGGTCTCAAGCAATCTCTTAGGGCTTGGTTTGGCAAATTTAGCATTGTTCTTCAATAATTTTGTATGACTCAAAGTGAAGATCATTCAATAGTTTATCGTCACTCTGGGTGTATCTATCTAGTAGTATATGTTGATGATATTGTACTTACAAACAATTATCACTATGGCATCGCATTAGTAAAGCAACATTTTTGTCACCACTTTCAGATCAAATACCTTGGCAAACTCAGATATTTGGGAGTTGAGGTAGCAAAATCCAACAACGGAATTTTTATTTCTCAAAGGAAGTATGCATTTGATATTTCCGAGGATACTGGATTAATGAATTCAAAGTCAGTTGACACACCCACGGATCCCAATACCAAAATCCTACCTAATAGGGGGAGTCACTCTTAGGAAGTATGGAAGATTAGTCAAAAGAAAAATATAAAGCCATGGCCTCATATACTTGTTAGCTTATTTGGCTTAAACAATTACTTAAAGAATTGCAATTTGACTCAAATGACACTTATATATGACATCGAGTTGCTCCTCATATTAGTTCAAATCTCGTCTTTTACAAGCAAACCAAACATATCAATGTTGATTGTCATTTTATTCGAGAAAAAATTGTATATGGAAATATCAAGACAATGTTAATTCTAGTGATCAACTAGCATGTGTGTTTACTAAATCATTACATTGAGCTAGAATTGGTTATATTTATAATAAGCTTGGTTTATACGATTTATATGCACCGGCTTGAAAGGGAGTGTTCGTTGTAACAAACTTGGGTCCATCTCTATATTATCCTATTTATAAATGCATAACCCTATGTGCTCAATACACATTAGGGATCCAGCTTATGCCCCTCTCTCTTTTATTTCAAGTGTTTGTATGCTTTTGCTATAAATGCAAGAGCAACACCTGTCATGATTTTTCAACAAGCTAATGATACATGTTGGTTTGTGTTTGCAAACAAAATACTTACATAACTTGACAAATTCTATAGTAGATTGCAAAAGATGAAAAACGTGATAAACAATGAGGAAGAAATTAAAAATATAGTAAAAAACTTTGGCAGTAAATCTTATTGACAAATTTGAGATCGTAAGAGGGAAATTCACTATAAAAATCATTCCAAATCATTTGTATATAATTATAATATAATTTTAGATACTTGATAATTTTTCACTAGAATTTAGTCCCAGATTTTTTTTTAATTGTAGTTACAATCAAGTCCTACTCAACAAGTAGAGGTTTGGGATGGATTAGAGATACCAAATGTTAGAAAAGTTTAGAGATGAATTTTTTTATCAAATTTGTATCGTTGGGTTAAGGATTGAAAGAACAAAGTCTATATCACAAGATGGTTTAAAAGGATTTAATGGATTCATTCAAGGAAATATTAAGAACGAAATAAGAATTCAGAGTTTTGGGGATCTAAAAACTAGTAGATGGACTTGATTTTAGCAATTAATAAAATTGAAGTTGGGTCTTCGGATAAAACAATGTTGTTTTAAGAACCTAAAGAAAAATACCCAGAAACATACCCGGAAAACAGACTTGAAACCAATGCCTTTTTTCCCTATGTATCCAGCATTAGATCCTTTCTTTGTTGAATTTCCAACATCACAAAGTGCTCTCATATTTTGAGCAGAGAAACCTAGCTCATTATTCAATACAACTATACCAGATTCTTGAAGAATAAATGTAAGAGTTGGTTCCACATTTTCTGGATAATTATTGTCATCTGCATTTTGAACCTGAATCAAAATTAACAATTATCAGGCACATGACGTATTGACTCTCAAAAACTACCAATAGTTTTAATAAGTGCCAACAAGATAAACAAATTTTCAAATTTAAGAATGGATCGTCAATGTAAATGATTTATTACTATCAACTGCACATGAACAGTGTAAAATGATATTGAAGATTTAAATTGAATTGCTCTAAGATAATCAGACTCGGTTGTTTACCCTCCTGCATAGCATGAACAATCTATCAATGGTGCAGATATGATGTCACTACTCCAAAAACTAAAATCATTGAGATATGAGAAACATTTCCAGTGTGTTATCTCTGTCTTCAATCTATATTAGATATTATATTTATCCATTCCCAACAAAATTCAACGTCTAAGGTAATGTAAAAAGTGAAACTCATCTATTAGGTAATAATGTAGAAGCTTAACATCATCTTAGATATTCAACACATAGTACTTACGAACAATAATAAGAAAAAGAAATAATATTGAATCACAAATATCCTCCATTTCTCCATTATTACTAATCAAAAGATAAAACATTAAAGAATTATTCTCACCAACTCAAGAATAAAATGTGAATCTTGAGAATATAGTTCTTGTGAAAGGCAATGCAGTGCTCTCCCTAACCGAGCGTGTTGCTTCTTCAACATTGAAGTATCAATATCAGAAAGACTTGAATCTAGGCCAAATTCATCCCGCCTGATGGATTCAATAAGCAGTGGAGCATCCACATCTGCACCATTTTGAAATGAATTTCCAAGGCAGCAAGTGTTAGATTCCTGGTTAGGTTTTTCTTGATCAACTGTTCCAGTGACTTCAATATTTGCTTCAGGAATAGGAGACTTATCCAAGGTATATTGGTCATGACCCCTTGCTTTTATATCAGTTTTGGCATCTTTTACGCATGAAACTTGAGTACAATGAATGTCAGAGGTGTTGTTTGAAATAAATGAATGGTAATCATTGATCCATTCAGAAATACCCAAAGATAATCCTATTTCATGAAGCATGAAACGTTGCTCGATATTGGTGCATTCACATAAAATAGCTGAAGCAGAATCCTTGAAAACAGATTGCATCCCAGAAAGCAACAAGTCAGAAGCAAAACTGTGAAATTCTTCTGGTAAGTAACCAAGACAATCAAGCACAAACCTTGACAGAATGGATGCAACTTTACTCACTTTATCTATGTGTTTGCTAAACTCACTTCCCATTTTAGCATTTGAAATTTCAGTTAAATTCTTTGTTTTACTTAATACTTCCACAGACTGATAGAGACCATTCCCATCATCACTAACTTCAACATCTTCAACAGAGTTGCTGAACATAACTTCAAATGCATGACAAGCATGGCATTTTAAAAGTGACAATGGCACATATTTTTCCCCCCCTACAAGTGCGATCAGAGACAGCAAATGCACTGCAGTTTGGAAAGAGGATCCTTGAAGTGCGGCCTCCAGGAAAGAGTCCAAGGAAGCAGAATGATCTAACCGTATCACCTTTCCATCTCTGGTAACTAAACACAACAATTCCTGGGTATTTACATCATTCAACAACCATGATATTAGTGGGCCTAGAAAGGGAGCAAACCTAAGATCCCAATGAGACCACTTGCTCAAATCAGACAACATTGGAGACTTGAGAAAGAGTTCAATAGCATTTTTTGCCATAACATTTTCATTGTTTTTTGCGTGGCTCATCTCAGACCAATCAGTAGTCATTTCTGACCAATTATTATCTCTATCACTTGATGACTCTCCATAGTTTTTTCCTGTAATAGTTGCCGAAAATACAACACATTTTGAAGTCACACAAGATTTATGCCCCTGAACAGCATCCAGCAGATTCACTAGAGAACCATTTGGAGGAACATCAAACATAATTGTAGGGAACTGCCTCGTAAGCAGTATGGATACCATTTGTTTGGTTACTATTTCATTCTCCCACAAAGTACTAAGAGCCTGAGATACTAGAGTAGTCAATTGATTTGTAGACATGCAGGCCCCAAAAGGGAAATTTTCACATCTATCTCCATCAAACAACTCCAGTAGCTCATGAGGCAACTGGTTAATGTGCTTCACCAGGAATGATATGAAATCTCCATAACCAAGAGAATCAAAGTTTTGAATACCAAATTCCTTGGCCACCCAATTTTCACAGTTGCAAAACTTCCTCAACAACATAATTCTATGTTGCATAAGTGAGTCGCTACTAACTCTATTTATCTCATTGTCATGGTCAAAATAAGTTCCAATTTTTCTGACGACATCACCAGAAGAAATACCTGTGACATCCAATAATGAAGTTTCCATGTCACCAACGATATAAAAGATCGCATACATAATAAGGAAAACTACAAAAAAAGGTAGCACAATAATGCTCATATCCTTTTGGAATTTAAAAGAAAAGAAAATAAATTTCTTAAGTTCTCATCAAATAGATTTTAAATCATTAACATACAACTCCAAAATAAATTTCTTAAGTTCTCATCAAATAGATTTTAAATCATTAACATACAACTCCAATATAAAATTAGGCATATAAAATACTCAGAAGATTGAGCTGTATTAAGTTCCAAGTGCAATTCATTGTAATATATGTGATTTTGACTAGTTATGGAAACTGAAATATAAAGGTACAGATTGTCAATATTAGAATATAACTACAAAATATGTCAACCAAAGCTTGAATTAAAGGAAAAACACTCACACTTTGCATTCTCTATGTTATCCATTGTTATGACTGGCACTTTCTCCTGGCATGGTCCAACATCGATAGTCTCATATTCAGAAGACCGCTTGGTTGGGGAGTTACTTAATTCATTACCAATGATATCTTGGAATGTATCATACATGTTGTTCCTCATTCCAGATTTGATATATGAAACCTAAAGCATTGAAGAGTGAGAAAATTTCACCATATGACGATATACATTTTTACCAAGAAGCCTATATTTGTTCCATAAAGAAGTCACATAAACCGGCAATATTAATAGATATTAGATTTTGACCAAAAAAAGAAAAGGCATAATCAGAACAAATGAATATGCAGTCTTGTGACTGGGTGAACGTACAAAAAATTAAAGTAGTATATTGTCACTCAAAAAAATGTTTTACGTGTTACAGATAGGAAAAACGGAAAAGACAGTTAAATAAGGTTACAAAACCGTTATTGATGGTTACAAAACAGTGTAACGTCCAAATAACTACAAACAACTGAAAATAAAGAGTACAGAGCACTGATGAAGTGGCATAGCTAGTACAAAATTAAATAAAAATAAAAACTGACTTAGATATAACACTAATAGAGAATATAAATATTAACATGAAAATTGTATTATCAAATTTCGGCCATGGCGGAATGTAGTGGCGGTTTTCCGACCTGCCGCCACAACAAGATGGTGGTGAAACGGATTTTCCATGGTGGTCCATGGCGGCCATTTTATGCATAGTGGTTGGCAGAACAACAATGGCGGAAGAAGTGGGGTGGAGAAGAGAGATGACAACAAAGTGGAAGAAGGGGGAGGAGCGGCGGCAGGAGTGAAACCCTAATACCCTAATTGCAGCAACCTTTGCTTTATGTGTTTAAAACAGAGCTAAAAATTGGTCCAGGCCCAATAAAAAATTAAAACCCACCCTATTCTAATCCCACAACTTTAGCACACTTTTTCTTTTATTCTTTTCCAGCTGCAACTTATTATCACCAATAACCACCACTGCCGCCACTGCTCTTCGGTCGCTGCCGCCGTTAGCCGTCACCGGCCAAGCCTTTTTTTCTATTTTCAATTTTTTGTTTAATTTTTCTTCTTCTGCACTCTCACTATAACTATTTTTTAAAAGAAAATTCTATTTTCACTATAATATTATTACTTTTCCATTAGAATTACATGTGATATGATTATATTTCTTTAGAAATTGATGTTTCCGCCATAACCTGTTATGGTTTCTGTTAGATGATATAATATTGTGTTTAGTAGTTGGACTCAGCCCATTATGTATTTCTGGGTTTGACCCATTATCAATATAAATAAACTATCCTTTGTGTAGGGTTTACACAAGGGAGATTAATCCCAAAACCCTATTTCATCTTATTTTACAGTTTCCGTTATAACTTTACAACGGATTTGAGTCTCCGAAATTTTCCATTATCCGATATTAATAACATTGAAATTAATGCATTATGAATAATAATAAATACTAGCTAACATGTGCAAGAAAGGGGAAAAAAAACATTAACATCAAAAATCTTTTCAACCATTGATCCCAGCAAGCTGTGAAATCCTAAAACCATCAAATACCAGCAACCAACAATAGAACAAGCTCTAAATGTGTTCTTAAATAATTCTAGCAAGTAAATCAATAACCTAGATGTTGTATATTGGATATCATTAAAATATGTGTTCTTTTTTTTTTCCTTACACAGATCAACTTGGTATCAAAGCTCCCAATCTTGGGATTTTAATTTTCATTGCCACAAAAAAAGAGCCACATCATTGTTGTCTCACTAGTATTGAGGTTGTCATGAAATGCATTAATTGTCGAGTGCCAAACGCCAAGTGGGCCAAATCAACATGAATCATGGCACTTGTGTTGCTACACTCTCTAGTGAAAAGACTTATGCATTGACTAAAATGTATAACTTTTGGCCTACTAGCAGGACATTGTTGAGGGTAGATTGTTGTTATCAATTGTCCCGTAGTGAGATGCCAAGTGAATCAAATCATAACCGAATTGTGACACATACAATGCTACATTCTTAAGTAGAGAGCTACCTTCTTAAATAGATTATTGAGGGTAGATTGTTGTTATCAATTGTCCTTTAGAGAGGTGCCAAGTGGATCAAATCATAACCGAATAGTGACACATAGAATGCTACATTCTTAAGTAGAAAGAGTTGTGCCGTGATTATTATTGCTACTTGCTCAATTAAGGTATTTATATATTACATATATAAATAAGAAAGAGAGAATAGTAAATTGGAAGGAAAAGGTATGTCATGTAAAACAAAACCCTTAGGCTAGATACATATACCTAAAAAGCATATTTATGGAAGTTGTACAATAAAATACCAACCATAATTTTAACACTTCTCTTAAGTTGGGGCCGATATAAATTGCATGCACCCAAGGTTATCAGACTCGAGAGTCTATGTAGACTCGTGAGAGCTTCGTAGACTCGACTCGTAGACCCGACTCGTAGACTCGTAAGAGTCTACTACACCCCTACTTCATATGAAAATTTGTATATAGTACCATACCAATTCAGAATTTAATCACCACAATTAATGCAAATAGTAAACAAAGTTCAATAATTGTAAAATAACTTAGTTCAACACATATGATTGTTATATAAGTTCAGTTCAAATTACAGCAAACACATAAGTTAATACGAATCAAAAAACATAAATAACTTCAACTCTCTGGCCCAACCCTCTACTTATATCATCTCCAACATCATCATCTTCTTCACTAGGATCACAAGAATTTGAAGTAGTGCATGTCCCACTTCCAGACATTATAAACCAGTCTCAATCAATTAAAAATCAAATAATTAATTTTTTTAGAAAACCAAAAATAAAATAAATAAATTAAATAAAAGAACAAAACTACACATATTGTATTATGTGTGTGTGTGTATATATATATATATATATATATATGTGTAACAGAACAACAACAAAAGCCAGAGAAAAAAAAATGAAATAAAAAAACAAAGAAAAATATATAATATATTATATATGTAATGATTAGTAAAAGTAAAAAAACCCAAACGGAAATACGTATGTCAATTACTTCGAAAGAGGGAAAAGAGAAGAAGGGAACAACGACGCCACTAAACCAACGACCTGACGAAGCTGCAACGCGAGGCGATCAGAGCTACCATGCGAGACGATTGGAGCTGCGACGTGGATGACCGGGGCTGAGATGTCGAAATAGGTCAACATTTTCAAGTTCGATCTTCTCTTCTTCTTCGATTAGGGTTTTCGAGTTGGGCTTCGATCTCTGTTTTCGTTTGAATTTTCAATTTGGGTCATTGGGATTTTGGTTTAGGCTTAAAATTCGAAAGCCAACAACATGTTTTGTGTCATTTCGTCTCGTTCTTCGAACTCGGTGACTCACTCTCGAACTCGCGAGTTTGGTACGAGTTGACGAGTTTACACCGAGTTCACTACGAGTTTGAAAAAAAACGAGTTTATATGCGAGTTAACCCGTGAACACTGTCATGACTCGCAGACTCGTACGAGTGTACGAGTCAACCCGCGAGTTTGATAACCTTGCATGCACCAAACTTGAAATATATAAATATAATTCTAGGTCATCTAAATTATTTAGGGAGAATACATGCGAGCTAGTCATTAGAGCTTATAAATCTAGTATGTAATTCCTTTGATAGCATCTTTTCCTTGGTAAAATGACAATAAGGATGGATTTAACGGAGAGTGAGTGGATGAATTTGAGGAGATAGAGAGGGGAAAGTGGGGTTGTTTGTTTTAAGGGATGGAGAGGTGAAAGTAAGAGATTTAAAGGTAAAGTTTGTGAAAGTTTGTGAATGATTTTGTTGAAATATGTAATAAGTCATGCCCTCTATGAGTTGTACTTAGGAGTTTAGAATAGTCTTTTAATCATCCCACTGTATTAGTTTTCTATCATTATTAATAGAAGATCACAAGAGGGATCAAATGTTGATGTCTAATGTTGATGTCTAATGTTGATGTCTAATGTTGATGTCTAATGTTGATGTCTAATGTTGATGTCTAACAGTAAACATGTTAGATAATTATTCATTGGAGTTGACAAATCTAATGTTGATGTCTCCAGACTCAATTTTTTCTCTTATGAAAGGACAATTCACCTCAATATGTTTGGCGAGAATGTTTAAGTTTGCCTAGTTGGCACATAAAAGGTGCATTTGGAAACTTTCTTCAAATTTAAGCTCCTTGAGAAGTTGTTTTAGTCGGATCAACTCACAAGTGATTATTGTCATAGTTTGTATTATGCTTCTACACTTGACCTTGCCACAACATTTTCTTTCTCAGTTATCCTAATACTCAATTACCTCTAATAAGAATACAATACCCTAAAATAAAGCATTTATTATGTCGTAACCATACCCAACCACTATTAGATAACCCAACAATTTTAGTATTTCCTTAATGAGGTATTTTCTAGGAGTCTTCTTGATATATATACTTTAGGATGATTCTTAATGGTCTTGATATGGAGAGTTTAAAAATTGACCTACTATGCTTTTCCATTTTACAATTGTTGCATGTTTGTAGCTATACTATTATATTATTACATATACAGTAGACTGGAACGAAGGATGTTTATTCATTATTCTCGGATCAATAATATCAGATTCACATTGATAAATAATTATCTCTAATAGGCTTACTACGACAAGGAAATATAAATGGAACCTAATTAACAAACAAAATCAATCATCTCTTAACACCAACTCATTATATGTGAAATGGGGGATTACAGCTAAATTTAAAATGCTAATTAACTAGTATACATAAAAGAAGTAAATAAAGTTACATATGCAATGTTAATATAATGGAATGAATAAAAGGAAGCTTACAGCAACATTCAGTAACCCAACGAAAGGATATGATGAGAACAGCTTTTTTATTTTCCTCCAGCCACAGTGTTTTACTTTATAGAATTGAAGCATCCTCTCGAAAACCTACATATTAATTGTGTATCAAGAACTGTGTTAGACCTATGTTACACATATCTAAAACAAGTATACTTCTGCAAAAATTATTCCTAGCTGAAGTAGATGAATAAATATTCATAGAAGAGCATTTGTTTCCGTAGAAGAAGTTCATTGAAGTTGAAGAAGAAGAAGAAGAAAAAGTACGACATACATGGATAAGCCATCCTTGGGGGGAAGGGATCAAAGAGAAGGAAAATATTAATTGAATGAGAAAAAACCACATTGACATCTCAGAATATGAACAACTAACTAGGTGCCGCATAGAAAATATATGTGAAAGCTGGCACTGCTCTCCATGTAAAGGCACCAACCAAATCACTCCACAATAAAACAAATAAATAAATTTAATTCAATAATCCTCCAAAAACAACCGTTCTAATGATAAATTGGTTCAAACTCTCTGCACAAATCCACTTCTTCACAAAAACAAAAATAATAGTCCATCCAAGTTGTTTGTATGTCAGCATAAGTTGATCTTTTTCTATTAAAAAATTATACCACTATGAGATCTTTGGTCTTTGCATATGGTCCATGAACCTATCGTGAAAATAGTGTATTTTACTTTTCTAAAGGAAAAAAAAAATACAGCAAGCAACAAAAAACTAATTAACTGCTTCAACTGTTGCATACCATTAGAAACAACTAAATGAAAATACTTTGGTATAAAAACCAGCAAAAAATAGAAACTTTAAAAACATGACATCGTGCATCAAAAGCAATATTAGCTGTTAACTGATATTTTTTCATCTTTACCCATTTGATACATAAATTATCACCTCTCAAGATGACATACACTGTGCATGCAAATTTTAGGCTGATAAAAGTAGTAGATGATGAAAGATATTAAGGGATGTAAACAATTTCACAAAGAAAAGAACCAAAATGTGCATGCTTTTATTAGAGAAATGTGTTAGCATGAGGGAAGGAGAAATGTAAATTATTTGAATATTTTGCAATAGATTTCCCATATAAATGAATTTCTCAGGCACCCCAATAATATAAAAACAACAGACAAAAATGCTCAATTTACAAAACCCAAGGTTGTTTCATGCTAGGGCCTAAGACTCCCAGAGACCAAGACTAGTTATCTACTGAACATTCTGACTAATTTACCCCATTTAGCATAACAAAAAAGTATCATCTCATTTGAATGATCTTTAACACCTACCTCATCAACCGTGTGCTCCAAACATGCCTCCTTCCAGGTTGTGACAAACAAGTGCAAAGAATCATTAGTGATTGAAAGATTTCCTTCCATATTGATTGGTACCTTGGTTTTGTCTGTTTTGTTACCATTATGGATTGGGGTTACAACACGTCCGAGTCTTTTTCTCTTTTGCAACTTATAAGCAGCAGATCTTGTAGAAGTTACGTTTTCAAATTTCCTTTTCTTTCTTGGTTGTTGACAAAATTCATTTTTAAGGCTGCTATTAACAAGGGAGTTCCCCATCATATCATTCCTCACCCCAAGTCGTTCCATCTCTTCAGTTGCAGATGGGTAAGGACAACTACTTACTCGTTCTGAACTTCTAGTGAATTGTGATGATGGGTTTGACTGGTTACCCATAATGTTGTTACTTTGTTCAGGTGCAGAAGAATCACTATCTTCATCTTCGGAGCTTGATGACATAAATCTTATATGCTTTCCACAAAAAGACTTTTTTACAGGAGAAAAACATTCAATGCGCTGAGTAATGGCATTAAAACGTTCATCTAACTGTTTTTTCTGAGAGGAAGAGAGAGAACGCTTTCCAAACTTATCAATCTTCAAATTTAAGGTCTTCAAGCATTTCTCTAATGTTGATTGCTCTGAATTTCTAGCTTCTCGTATAGCAGATATATGCATTCTGTGATTATAAAAACATTAGATTGGATAAGAAAGCCACTCTAAATCCAACACAGAACAGAAAACAAAACCCCAGAAAACATAAAAGCAATTATTTCTCTACTCCGTGAGCTTTTTAAGAAGGTTGTGGAGGTGGTTATTGTATACTGATAGAACTGCATGCTGCCATGGTGAACTGTCAAAGCACACTTTTGGTCTCCAAAAAAAAAATTTGTAGAAAAATTATACTCAAATCCCAATACAAAACATTTGAAACTACAAATACTTATCAAGAAAATAAGTCCAGCAAAAAGAATGTCTCAATCACTGAAATTAAACGGGAAAATGGAGATATGAATATGATTGTTGGCATTTACATGATGTGAAAAAAATTAAGACAAGGGAGAAGGCTAGAAAAAAATAACAATGCTACTAATAGACACACAACATATCTCTTAATAAACAAGATTGCAAAAAAGTCTGGTTACAACTACTGCCCAAAAAAGTAAAAGCTACAAAGCACAGAAAAATACAATTTCAAGAAAAAGGGTTCTGATCAAGCCAAAAGCAAATTGTAGAGCTTATTCTGAACTAGTTTGTATGAATCCCAAAATTCATAGGTATGAAATAAAATAATTTCAATAACCAGTTAAAAATATTTGGACCAAAAGTTACATTCAAAGATGCAAATATAAAATACTCCCCCTTTCAATCTGTGTGTTCAGCATGACATAATCATACAACTCAATCTGCTTAAACAAAAGTTAGTTTATGAGTATGGACTGAAGAATCTTCCATGAGAGCTAAACCAGATAATTCATTTGCAAATTATGCCAATATAAAAAAATTTTGATCCGCTGCTTCAAATACCACCAATAAAGAAATTTTGCTGGCCTACTAACTGCACTTGTTTACTTAGCATTATATCAAATCTCCCATGTCATCAATTCTAATGAGGAGTGAGGAGCCTAAATCGAATCATTATAACATGAAAAATCTCCAACACAGCACACGTTCACTCCATCTTTCTAATGCTACTAATGAACAATACATTTCAACCAACATGTAAGTGAAACAAGAAATAACGTACCCCAAGTTCTGAATCCGAATCCCAAGCCATTCCTTGCATTTAACCAATCGCTGCTTGGCAATAAAATCCAAAAACTGTTCAACCTTAATAATTTTGTCACTTCTAGAAGCATCCAAAAACTCACTCAAAAGTTGAATTATCTCCTCACTCGTTATCTTAAACACCTGGGTGACATCAGAGCGAAGGGAGAAATAATGCATAACCAAAGGATGCTGCAACAAAGGTCCCAATCCTAGCGCTTCAAAGTTATCAACAGCCTCATTCTTGCATATTGCCACTTCCAAATCATACAAGGAAGTGATCCTCCGGACCCCAACAAAGCAATGGACAAAAGCATTCACCTGCACATCAATCAATACATAATAACCCCCCTTTCTTACTCAAAAAGAACCAAAATAGTATAAAAAAAAATAAAAAAAAAATAAAACTAAATAGGCCTAGAAGCAGTGGAAATCGCATTGACTACTCTGCCAAATATTCAAAACCATTTCAAATTGGTCCTTAAACTTAACTAGTTTACATAAAATTAGAACTAAAAGAGACAGATATTCAATATTCGAGGAGTGCATAAATTTTTTTATTACTTTAGGAGACACAAACGAGAGAGTAAGTAATACTTCAGGCGTACATATTGACGGTTTCTTCATTCATTAATAAACCCAATGTAACAATCAATTTTTAACCGAAAATTCCGAACGAGTGATATGACATTAAATGAAATGACATAACATGCATACCTTGCCTTCAGTTATCATAAGGCGGTGAAGGGAGGGTACTTGCTGCATTTTGATGCCCAAGGAGTTCCAAGAATCGACTTGGAGCATCGACAGAGCGGTCTGGGAGACCTCCCATGACGAGACCGAGCCACCAGCGGCGAGGACGGCGCTGAAGGCGGCGGCTGCAGCGCGCTCAGCATGGTCAATTGCGAGTTTAGGGTTTGGGGGCGGGTTCTGAGGGAAAGACCGAGTGGTGTTGGGGAATGAGAAAGATCGCGGTGGCTGATGAAAGAAGGCGGTGGTGGGATTGGGGACATTTAGAGGATACTGCGGCAGCGATGGTTGCAGGAATAACGTGTTAGGGTTTGGAGCATTGGCGGAGTGCGGCGGTGGCGGCGGTGGCGGCGGTGGTGACGGTTGTCCATGGCCACCTCGGAAAGGGAAAGGATGACCGTACATTCGCGGAAAAAATAACAAGCGAGGGAGACACCGCCGCACAAACACACAAGACTCACGCCACCAGTGAAATTGAAACTATCATATATTACGATAATTTAGGGCGTGGTGTTATGTTGACTCCAGTAGTAAAAACAAAGGAATGAAAACAGAGAAAAAAAAATGGGAGTGGAGTTGTTTAAATTTAGGTAGCGAATGTGAATTTATTTTCTTTCAACCATAGTAAAAGGTTTATTAAATTATTAGTGCAAACACATGTTTGTATTTTTCTTTATTATATATAACAAAATTTTTATTAAACTATAAAATGACTATTAATTACTAAAATAAAAAATTATATAATTTTTAATTTATAAAAATTATTTTATAGCTTATAAATAATTATTATGAAATTGTTATTGCATAAATAGATTTCATATTATAAATAATTATTGAAAATATCAAATTAGAAAAAAAAATCATTTAAATTTAAAATAAATAATTATTAAAAAAGTAAAACTGAACAAAAAATTGTGTGCCCAAATATCATTTTCTGTATACGCATTTTATTTTTCGAGTTTTAGCCTTTAACACTTAATTTAAAAATTAATTATCTTAATATTTACAAAATATTTATATATTTCGAGACTAACTGCCGTTAGTATTCTATTCTCTAAAAGAAGTTGTTATTATTTACTTTCATTTTCGACTCCTCTATTATTTTCATTTTGATCTTCTAAATAAATTACTCATTTTCTTTTTGATATATTCGTCATTTTGTCAACTATGACTTTTTGTTTAATTTTGGTTAAATTACTATTTTAGTCCTCTTATATATTAGGTAGTTTCAAAATAGTCATTCAATTATTCGTTGTCTCAATTTAGTTTTCATGTTTTCAAAAGTGACTCAATTTAGTCCTCAAAGTTAACCGTGTTAAAATCAATAACGGAACAATGACATGGCTCTTTAACTATGTCTCACTTTTAATTACGTGGCTCGTAACGATGCGCTTATGTGGAATATCAATTGCTTTCGAAGGAACTAGGGTTGTTGATGGTGGAATTGGGATCAACTCGTGAATTGAATTGAAGCATTGCATTGGTGTGATTAATTGGGAGCAGCATGCATTGCATTGGTTTGATTGTCATCTTTGATCGAAGTCGTCGAGCATTTTAGGTGACTTTTGCTTCCAATTTTATAGAAATAAATTTTAGGATTTTGTGGATTATGTGTTTAATTACTTAATTTGGGGGGTTTTGGGTGGATTATTTAGTTGGGTTTAAGTTTTTTATTTTGATGCTTGTGTGTCCTTTTCAGTTGAGTATTTGTTTAGTATTTTCGATGCTTCTGTGTTGTCCCACCATTTCCAAATTAGTGTGTAGTTTGTGGTCTCCCTTTAATGGAGTTAGTGTATCCTGTCGGTGTGTCGGTGGTATTGTTTGTAATAAAAGTATATTGTTGTGGGTATGTGGACATTTTACAGGTTTACAATCAGTAGTCACTAATTCTGATGGAAGATGACAAGTTTGAAGTGGTTATTCACCATGGAGGGGATTTCGTGAATGAGGGGGAGTTAAGTGTGTGTTAATGGCCAAACAAGCGAATTGTCATGTGACTAAAACAAATGGTCTTACTTCGAGGTGCTATCTATATTGAGAGAAATGGGTTATATTAATGTGAAGGACCTATGCTATTCAATAGGAGGTTGTCCAGTGTTAGCGGAAAGGTTTTGGGTGGATTATGTAGTTGGGTTTAGGTTTTTTATTCTGATGCTTATGTGTCATTTTCAGTTTAATATTTATTTAGTGTTTTCGATCCTTTTGTGTAGTCCCATCATTTCCAAATTACTGTGTATTTTGCGATCTCCCTTTAATGGGGTTAGTGTATCCTATCGGTGTGTCGGTGGTATTGTTTGTAATAAAAGTATATTGTTGTGGATACGTGGACATTTCACAGGTTTACAATCAGTAGTCACTAATTTTGATAGAAAATGACAAGTTTGAAGTGGTTATTCACCATGGAGGGCATTTCGTGAATGAGGGGGGAGTTAAGTGTGTTAATGGCCAAACAAGCAAATTGTCCTATGACCAAGATAGATGGTCTTACTTCGAGGTGCTATCTATGTTGAGAGAAATGGGTTATATTAATGTGAAGGACCTATGTTATTCAATAGGAGGTTGTCCAGTGTTGCAAGAAAGGTTGTGACATTTCCGTGATGATGTTGGTGCACTGCATATGGTCGAAATCGCAAAGCGACATGGTGAAGTCCATATGTATGTGATTCACTCAATTTTTGTAGCAGAGTTGGTACATATGTTGGAATATTATCCAACTGAGGATAATGTTGAAGTAAATATTGGTATGGAGAATGGCACTAAGGCTGAAGCTGTAGAGGAGTTAGGAAATGAGGTTGAGGTGGAGAGTGAGGCAAATGAGGTTGAGGTGCAGTGTGAGGCAGAAAAGTTAGGAAATGAGGTTCATATGGCAGAAGTGTTAGGACATGTGCGGTTTGATGGTGCAGAACAAGTCCAGCCTGAAAGTGGTGAGGTTAAGGTTCAAAATCAGGGTGAATCACATGTACAGCCTGAGAGTGGTGTCTCGTAGGTCCAGGTTGAGACACAGAACGAGGTGGGTAAGGACTAAAATGTGGAAGAGGTTGAGGTTGAGTGGTTTGTCCACTAATTAGATAGATGAAGATAGTGATGGTTTATTTGATGTGGATATAGACACGCATCTACTATTGGTGAGAAGTTTGTGGTGAATGTGGACAATATGGAATGCACCTGCAGGAAATGGGGTATTAGTGGCATTCCATGCTTGCACTCGCTGGCTGCAATGAAATTCTTAAATTTGAGTGTGGATCAATATATAACACACTATTTTACCAAGTCCTCATATGAAGAAATATATTGCTTAATAATATATCCTGTGAACGGACAACATGTGTGGGAGATCACTCCCTTCCTTGATGTGCTACCTCCACTAAAGCGTATATTGCTTGGAAGACCTAAAAAGAAAAGAAGACTACAAGCATCTGAGTTGAAGAAAGATGACACCCAGGTTATAAAAGGGGAGATAAGGAAGAAATGTGCCATATGTAAACAACTTGGACACAATAGAACCACTTGTCCACAAGCTCCACCATCTCCACTACCATCAGCTACTTTTGATCAAGGCCAAAATCAGCCACATGAACAATATGTGCCTCCAACCCAGGCATCAACTTCTGATGAAGGGCAAAATCTGCCAACTCAACAATTTGTGCCTCTAACCCAGCCATCAACTTCTAATCAATTTGTGCCTCCAACCCAACCATCTAGTTCTGATGAAGGTGCAAATGTGCCACCAAGCGTGATTTGGACACAAGCTTCAACTTCAACTGAACCAAGGACTACCCAAGAGTCAATTCCACCAGTTCCAGCACATCCCACTACAATAACAATTCCACCACTACGTCCCCCATCACGTGGCAAACCCAACATAAGGCCAAAACTACAACATAGGCGGGGTCGTGTTTGCAAACCATGAAAAATCAGATGTATTTTTGTATTTTGTTAGTGGACAAGAGTGAATTTATGGAGAATTTGAAATACCTGATGTATTTGGTTTATCTACAAGGTTCATGTAGTATTTTGGAGAAACACTTGACGTAGTATTTTGAAGCAAAAAACTTGATGTTCTATTTTGTAGTATTTAGGACAAAAAACTCGATGTTCTATTTCTATGTAGTACTTGGCTATGGTTGATATAAATATATATCATTTATGTTATGAGTCCTGTTAAATTTTGTTACTTGGTTGTGGTTGATATGGAAGGTGACTTTATCATGAGTACATATTTCGTGGTAATTTTTGTAAAACAATCATTATCACAACTTTGCTTTTTTAGTTACACTCATTTTATGTGTAATTCATGTGCATTATGTAATACTTTACAGGGAACAATCATATATGCCAAAAAGATATAAATGAATTGGTTTATATAAAAAAAGCAAATACACATAACAAAATAATTTTGGAACTTTATATATGATATGAAAACCAAATACAACTTTCATGCACAACATACCAAATCATATCATACTAAAAACAATCCCCTCATAACAATTTAGGGGCTTTTGATCAATACTAAAACTAAGATTACATTAACTACAACAACAACAACACAAACAATTTTTATTAACCTCTTCACCTATTTCTCATACAACTTATTACTTTTCTCTAAACTAATAATCTTCCCCTTTGTCTGATGATAACATCATCTTTGTAGTCAATATCATCTTCTCTACACCACTTGAAATAATTACACCCAACAAAATCTTCATTTCCTCTCTGTTCATCAAATCAAGAACAAAAAAATATACATTATTTACAATCACAAATTACAAAAAAATCATAAAAAACACTCAACAATCTAACCTTGAAATTTGGACAACCCCATAATTTCTTCCCAGCATTCCTACTTGTTCTAGCAGTTCTCATGATAGCAACCTCTCCACATTGACAAATGAGAGTCACACCCAACCTCTTCCACCCACCACCAGGAGAGGACACACCACAATTTTGATTGCCTGAACACGTGCAAGACTTACACGAGTTAACTTGGGACATGTCTCTCAACACCAAAATTTGGGGACAATATGCTTACAAGAATTCATAGTAGCAATGAAACAGAGGGGAAGAATGAATTTAGGAATGAACCTTGCCAACAATTAGGGTTTCATGATTCACACTTCTAAACAAAGTTACTCCTTTTTACTTATGCCATGTCAATTGCTCCTTCTTCTTAAAAACTTTGACACGTATTAGTAGAATTTTGCCACCTCAATATTGTTTGAACGACGTTTGTTTAAATTAAACGGAGATGACTAAATTAAGTCACTTTTGAAAATATGAGGACTAGACAACAAATAATTGAATGACCATTTTGAAACTACCTAACAAATAAGAGGACTAAAATAGTAATTCAACCTTCAATTTTTGGGCATATGCTGGATTCGACTTTTATTTGATTTTGATTTGTTTCAAACTTTTTTTCAGACGTACATGCAATAGCATAATGAGGTCGAGTTCTAAGCACTAAGAATGGATATCATGTCTAAAACTTTTTCTTTTTGCACATTTTATCATTTGGAATTTTCTTTTCATGAGTAGTGGCAGAGCTTACATGGGTTAAGGTGTCATGACCATCACATTTTTTTGATTTTTTTTAAATTATATGTGATATGTTGGAAAATAATCTAAAATTATATGTGTTGTTCTTTTGGGCTAGAATGTAATAGAATTGAGAAAAAAAGATAAAGAAATAATTAAAGAGTGAAAGTTAAATCTTTCATTAATTGAAAATCATCACTTATTGTAGAGAATGAATTCTATTAAATAGATTTAGACAAAAACAGACACAACAAAATAGCAGTTGGGCAATTATTTGAGATCATAAACTCTATATTACTTCCACAAAATGCTATGTATAACACTTGACAAATATAACGAAATATTTTGTATAAAGAAAGTGAATACATAATTAAATAAAATAAAACAAAACACTTATGCAACCTTAAAGGTAATTCTAAGACCCCACCC
>Ga0209589_1000160_pt1 | contig 75107 bp, 42 predicted proteins | sample CowpeawhiteBW_FD_187525 | JGI IMG/M metagenome (GOLD analysis project Ga0209589, IMG submission 187525) | Root nodule microbial communities of legume samples collected from California USA - Cow pea white BW (SPAdes) (version 2) | ecosystem: Host-associated > Plants > Roots > Nodule | place: USA... | reverse complement strand
AAATATATTTTTTAAAAATATATTTATATATATATATATATATATATATATATATATTATTTTCAAAAAGTTATTTCCTTTTTTAAAATATACATTTTCCCATTATATTTTTCTTTTTCTAAAACTAGTAAATGCTTGTAAAACTTGTATATACAAATATCTTTTCTAGATATAATATTTTTGAGAATATAATTCTTAGAAATATAAAATTACACATGAAACAAATTGTTTCGAGTGTAGGGACCAAGAGTCTACTAAGAACCTCTTCAACCTTACTCCTTTTCTGGAAATTTCCCCTCCTCGCAACTGAGATAACTTCTCCAAGAAATCCACTTCCTCGCTCGATCGGTTGGGTGGACGATCGGGGTACCTGTCTAAGATGCTCGACCGAGCTTAAGTAGTTACTGGACCGATCGGTGTATCAGTATAACTGCCGTAATAAATGCGAATTAAAGATCCTCACCAACCTACCTTTGGGCCCTATTTATAGTTTTCGGTGTGGGCCTGTGATTAGGGTTCCTTAATCACGACCCAATGATCATCTAATCAAGATTACTGACTTGTTTAACGTTAATTAATTCGATTGACTGGTGTTGTTTGGCCGTGCGACCGATGACCGCTTGATTAGGCTGGTTATATCTTGATTTTAACAAGTGAATCATTCGTATAACTGATGGACCCATGGTCATATATAAAGTGCTACGCGAACCTTAGGAGATTGATCGACCGATTGACCCGATGGCTGGTCAAATGATTGTCCTTTATCAAGTTAATGCGCTGTTCGTGTGGGGCCGAAGGACCGATGGTCCGTTGTGGAGTAAAGCGTAATTAATATGTAGGCTGATCGGTCGATTGTTCTTTTAAGTTGATACTCGTTTGTGATACCGATAGACCGATGGCCCCTAACATGGTTCGTTTGCGAGGCCGATCGACCGATGGTTCCTTAAGATATACGTGGTTTATTTGTTCGCCTGATTGACCGATAGTCCTATATTGTTCATTCGCGAGGCCGTTCGACCGGTGGGTATGTTTTTTCGTACGAGCCCTCCCAGCCTTGTTCGATGGACCTGAGGACTGGGCGTGGCCGATGGCCCGATGGGGCATACCGTACACAAGCCCCCCAGTCTTGAGCGATGGTGCAGGCGAAGCGAGAAGGTTTACTAAGACTGTAGTGTCGATGGACCGATGGCGTCCCCTGACAGTTATCTGACATCGTAGATCGTGCCTATATGTTAGGATTTGAAGCGTCGCGAAGTATGGGTCGTTGATCTGCGCATGATCGTGTGGTTCTAGGGCTGCCACGTGTCCCTAAGTCTTCCTATAAATAGGTACGTGTGGCTGTCGTTATTTTCACGCTTTCCTCTCTCTTTCTACCCGAGCCACTGATCGTCTTCTTCTATCTACAGGTAAAAAATGTCTTCCAGTGCATCGAGTTCAGACGGTTCTTCGGGCAGGGCGGTCGAGGTGTCCGGGGGCGGCGGGTCGATCTCTGCTTTGTTTAGCTTCTCAGATGTGAGGACCTCGCTCGGGGGAGTGTCAAGTTCAGCGGATTCTCCTATCCTTCTCTGCCAGAGGTGCAGGGATACGATTGGGCCCCTATGAGCCGGTACGCATGCGACAAGATTCCGATCGGGTAATGACCTTGGGGATCTGGTTGAGCGGACCAAGGTTTTTGGCGACGAGGTAGAGGATGGGTTTCTTCGGGTCAAGGTGTGTGCCAGTAACGAGAGGGTCTGCCACGACAAGGGGGCGGCGAAGCTAGAGTTTTTCTATGTCTATGCTTGCCTATTCAACGATCTGGGTCTGACTGTGCCGTTCGCCGACTGGCAGATGGCGGTGCTTCGTCAGATCCAATGTGCGCCGACCCAGATACATCCGAACGCCTGGGTGTCGATGCAGGCCTTCGAGGTTCTTTGCCGAGCGGTCGGTCTAACAGTCACTATGCCTCTGTTCCTGCACTTCTACAAGACTTGACCCACGATGTCGAAAGGTTGGGTTTCGTTTCTTGGGGCGAACAAGAGCCTATTCACTCTTTACCTCGCCTCGTATAAGGGTTTCAAAACCGATTTTTTCAAGGTAGCGATACCCGACCGGGGCAGGAAGTATATCTTCGATGAGGAGGGCCGACCGAAGTTCCCCTTGTACTGGACGGCGTTCCCTCTCCCTACTGATCCCTAGGCAGAAAACCGCTTGACCCCCGCCGAGCGGGCCAACCTGGCCGTCCTCAAGACCCTGCCCGACAAGATCCCCCCGAGGCCGCTGATCCAATGCCTCCGCTCTCCGGACTTGTCGAGGGCGGTTTATGGTTAGTTGTTATGATCTTTTCGATCGTCGTAGGGGTTGCAATTAACTTACGTGTTTTTTCTTGCTTGCAGATATTATGGCCCGAACGACGCTTTCTAACGCTGAGTTCCTGGCCCGCGCCAAGACCCGACGAAGGGAGGATGATGCCGCTGAGGAGGTCGCGCCCCTCCAAAGTGTCCCCGCTGCTCCTTCGATAGCTCATCCTCCTGCTACTATCGCTCCGACCGATGCCTCGGGCGTCGTCATCAGATCCCGATTTGTCGTGAAGCCTCCCAGCTCTGCTGTTCCCGGGGCTGCAGCAGATAGAGAAAAAAAGACTAAGAGGGGTGACTCCCCCACCGACCGATCATCCAAGAAAAACAAAAAGGTTGAGGCTTCTGGGTCGCTGGCCACTGCCTTCCTCGACGGCGAGGTTCGGCTTGACGAGGAGGTCTCCTTCCACTTGGGTCCTCGCGTCAAGGACATGCTGAAGGACGTATCCGAAGAGGAAGCTCTGCGAACGACCGGGGAACTGACCCTCAGGCTGGCCGCAATTTACACCAAGTTTCCCCGAGCCTACCGGGGCAAGATGGAAAGCCTGGAGAAGGAGCTCGCAGCGGCGAAGATGGAGCTCCAAGAAGTGAAAGCCTCCGCATCGGACCTGAAGACTCAGTTCGATCGCCTGAACGACATAAAGGCTGAGCATGCCAAGTGCGCCGGTCTACTTAAGGCCGCCGACTATCGGGCGAAGGAGGAGCAACTGAAAGCCAAGGAGGCGGCCGACGAACTTCGCAAGCTCTAACGACGCTTTAATGACTTAACGTTCGAGCACCTGGCCGCCGCCGGATCAGTTACAGATTGGCAAAAGAAAGCCAAAGAGTACCAGGCCGAGCTGCGCGTTGCCGATGATCAAGTTTTTGCTCAATATGAGACGGGCTTCCAGAATGTCGTCGATCAGGCTGTCTTCTATTATCGCTGCTTTCCCAACCGGTTTGATGTTCACTTGGGGTGGTGGATGGGAAGCTGGAAAGAGTTTTCGACCGGTTCGATGAAGTAAACGATCCTCCTACAGATAATTCTTAGTTTTTTAATTTAATTGTATATTTTGACATAACCGATCGAGTCCGATCGGCCTCGTGGTCGATCGTGCTCGATCGGTTATTAGGCCATTTTTTTACAAACATTTATATGTAAATGGCACATAGCCTTTCTTTTTTCTGTTGGTTTGTTTCTCTTTCGTCGTTTTTTACTGGCGATCGACCTTCTGCTTTATTCTTCGGTATCGTTGGCGATCGGCCGTTTACCATAGTAGTTTGATAATGTTGGCGATCAGCCATTGATCCTTTTTGTAAACTTAGTGTTTGAGCAAGTGTCACGATTAGCGATTGATCGGGCGATCGGCCCGTGATTTGTGACTTATTTCTTCTCATTGTTTTCTTCTGTTTGCTTCTTTGTTGCGCGTTCAATTTTAATTCCTTTAGATCATGGGCGTCGTGCCTTGATCGCAATGGACAGTTCGTGTCACTTATTTACCCGCTAGATCGCTTGGATCGGTGCTGACCGAGTAGGGCTTCCTCGTGGAAGCCCTTGCCTAGACCGGTCAGGCTTTTGCCCAGGTCCCGTAGGGAGCCCCGTCGGTTAGTTAGTAGGATTTGAATGAAACACTCATTTTATTGAAAATGTCAACTGTAATACATTTTTAAATGTGAGGCGTTCCATGTGTTCGGTATTTCCTTGCCGCCTAGGTGTTCTAGCCGATAGGCTCTGTTTTGCAGGTTTTCGATTATGCAGAACGACCCTTCCCAGTTCGGAGCCAGCTTCCCTTGTGTCGATCTCTTGCGCGCCTCGTTGGTTTTTCTCCACACTAGATCTCCTCGGGTGAAGCTCCTTGGTTTGACTTTTGCATTGTATCTCCTGGCCACCATCCTCTTGCATGCTTCAACTCGTACTGCCGCTCTTTCTCTCCGCTCGGTCGTCCAGTCCAATTCTTCTCGCATGCGTCCGCAATTTATGTCAAGGTCCTGCATCTCCCGCCGAAGAGTGGGCTCTCCTACTTCAACTGGTAGCATGGCGTCTGTTCCGTACGCTAGGTTGAAAGGAGATTCTCCGGTCGTCCCATGCGGAGTGCACCGGTAGGCCCAAAGGACCTGCGGCAGTTCGTCCACCCATGCTCCTTTGGCTTCCCCCAATCTTTTCTTCAGCTCTGCCACTATGACCTTGTTCATGGTTTCGGCTTGGCCATTGGTCTGGGGATGCTCGACCGAGCTGGTTACATGGCATATCCCCACCTGCTTATAAAAATCCTTCAATTTCTTGTCGATAAACTGCCGGTCGTTGTCGGTGATGATGGTGTGGGGCAGGCCGAAGCGGCAGATGATGTTCCGCCAAACAAACGAGTGGACCTGCCGAGCGGTGATGTTGGCCAGGGCTTCTGCTTCGACCCATTTGGTGAAATAATCTACCGCGACCAGTATGAATTTCTTTTGTGCTCGACCGATAGGGAATGGACCGACGATGTCCATACCCCACTGCGCGAACGGCCAAGGGGATGTTAGGCTATGTAGTTCGGTCAGGGCTCTCTTAACGTCGTTCCCATGAGCTTGACAGCCTTCGCATCTGTGTATCATAGCCTCACAGTCTTGCTCCATGGTCGGCCAGTAGTAACCCGCCCGGAGTATTAGCGCCTTCATCGTCCTCCGACTGGTGTGCATTCCACAAACGCCATTGTGGACCTCGTTCATGACATACATCGCTTCTTCCTCCGACAGGCATTTGAGGAGCGGCGCGGTGAAGCCTCGCTTGTACAGGTCTTCCCTGATAACAACAAATTGAAGCGCCCGGCGCTGCTCGATCGGTTGGGTGGACGATCGGGGTACCTGTCTAAAAGGCTCCGATGCTTAAGTCAGTTACTGGACCGATCGATGTATCAGTATAACTACCGTAATAAATGCGAATTAAAGATCCTCACCAACCTACCTTTGGGCCCTATTTATAGTTTTCGGTATGGGCCTGTGATTAGGGTTCCTTAATCACGGCCCAATGATCCTCTAATCAAGATTACTGACTTGTTTAACGCTAATTAATTCGATTGACTGGTGTTGTTTGGCCGTGCGACCGATGGCCGCTTGACTGGGTTGGTTATATCTTGATTTTAACGAGTGAATCATTCGTTTATAACTGATGGACCGATGGTCATATATAAAGCGTTACGCGAACCTTAGGAGATTGATCGACCGATTGACCCGGTGGCTGGTCAAATGATTGTCCTTTATCAAGTTAATGCGTTGTTCGTGTGGGGCTGAAGGACCGATGGTCCGTTGTGGAGTAAAGCGTAATTAATATGTAGGCTGACCGACCGATTGTTCTTTTAAGTTGATACTCGTTTGTGATACCGATAGACCGATGGCTCCTAACGTGGTTCGTTTGCGAGGCCGATCGACCGATGGTTCCTTAAGATATACATGGTTTATTTGTTCGCCCGATTGACCGATAGTCCTATATTGTTCATCCGCGAGGTCGTTCGACCGGTGGGTATGTTTCTTCGTACGAGCTCTCCCAGCCTTGTTCGATGGATTTGAGGACTGGACGTAATCGATGGCCCGATGAGACATACAGTACACAGACCTTTTCTAACATGAAACAAATAAGAATGGAAGAATGTTTTTGTTTTTTTCCTGTTCACCACCCAATTTAATTCCTCCCTCAATTATGTTACACTATCGAAATTTCTATAATTATTGAAGAATATATGAATATTTATGATCATTACTATACAATTATTCTTTGTCTTAAAGTATTAACTTTTCTAAAAGACAATAGTTTTACATTCACCTATATATTATTAGACTGTGCTTTTAGAGTTTGACATTTGATATTTTATTTGGTTGGACAATAGAGGAATGTCTAGTAATCTTATAATAAAATAGTCTTTCATGCTCTTATAGGATCATTCAGCCTTCAATTTTTTTGCCACATAAGACTATGTATCTTTTAAATGAAATGTTACATTTATCATTATACACATAAAGTGATCACATTAAAATACAACATTCACATTCATTTATAATAAGATTCACTTTTTTTTTAAATGAATTAACTAAAATATTGATTTTCGTGATATTATATGTTAAAAGTGAGGCTATTGATTTTCTTCCGTAAGATTTGCTTTTTAAATTATTACTTAATCTCTTAAAAATTGGAAAAATATTAAACATATGTAAAATAGTGGAGATTAACGATTTTCATATTTTTAGTGTGGAAAATCTTTTAGGATCAGAAAATAAGATTCACTGTAAATTGTATAATATTACGACATCCAGGATAGTATTGATTTTTTTCAGAATACTTTTTTCTTAAAGATTGTTATATTTTTCTTTTTGTCTATGACTGTAAGATATTAAAATGAATCATTATGTTTAACATGACTTTAAAAATAAATCATTTTTAACAAATCATTTAGCTATTTTTATAATATATATATATATATATATATATATATATATATATATATATATATATATATATATATAAAAGTTTTTAAAGAGAACTAAGAAATTGATATCACTTCAATTCAAAATATTAAAATAATAGGTTTGAGCCTTCTTTCTTATATGGTGTCCAACTTTGTTATTTATGTCCTATATAGAATTTAGACTCATATTTGAATTATTCTCAACAATCTCTCATCGGTAATGATTCTCTTCTACTTGAGTACATATTTTCACGAAAACACAAATGGTTCAAATTAGTTATCAAGATGAACCAAGAACTCAGATACTATTAATAGACTTTTTTCAAGATTCATTAGGATGGACTTGAGCGTAACACACTTATAAAATTAATATTACTTTCAACCTAAAATCTTATAGGATAATTTGTATATTATTTTTTTATATGATATTTAACTTTATTATTTTTATGATTTAAACTCACACTTAAATTATTTTTATTATTTTCAAATATATATATATATATATATATATATATATATATATATATATATATATATATTTGTCTGCCAGTAAAATGTGACTTATATTGATTGTATTCCTTTAGCACAAGCACGTTAGGTTTAGACCCATTAAGGGGATTTAAGCATTACTCCTTATTAAATATTAACTTCAAAAATCATGTTTCCTTACAATATTTAGAAGTTAATTATAAGACATTGCAACTACTAGAAACATTTCAATAAGCCATTAAGCTTGACAATTTTTAGTTCAATTTAAAATAGTTATTATGAATATATATATATATATATATATATATATATATATATATATATATATTATTTGCCATGTATCAAATATTTATTTTGCCGCACACATGTATATGAATTTCATAACTGATGAGTTCTGTATTTTATACCTATTATCATTATAAAACCTAAATTATAATTTGTAGCATCATTATAATATGGACACCCACTAAAAGGAATTATATTTTTGGAATTTCTACTTTGTTGGTTAGACTTCGCTTTCATATACTTATACCTTTCAAATCATATTCAACGATCAATACATACACTTTTAGCATTTCCATACCAAAAAAATGCATGCTCACACATCATGATCATTTTGGTAATATATATTTAAATTAGGCAAGTTTTTAAAAATAAGTAAAAATATTCATTAATGTTAAAAAAAAATCGTATCATCCCTTTCAAAATATTAACATACCTGAAATATTATTATAAAGCCTTCATAATAAAATAAATTAAAATCATTTTAATAAATTTACATTTTTCTAATTGAGACCCAATATGGCTCAGATTTTGAAGCTTAACTTACAAATTATCTAGTGAATTAATTAAGAAGTATACATATAACTTACACTTCACAATTTTAACTAAATTAGAATTATGTATTAAACATTATTACCCTTACTATTGAATATGGTGATATTTGTACTTTTGCTTTAAAATAAACTTTGTAAATTTAATATAAAATAAAATACTCTAATAATTGAAGCAAAGAAAAATTAAAGAACAATTTTTTGGTTTAGTAAGTTTTATGGACCAAATATTCAGTGTCTATTTTTTTAAAGAAGTCTATTTAGTATTTTATATTAAATTGATGTTAACACTGTGATCGCATGTTAATAATTATAAACTTCTTTAACCCTTCAATCTATTATTACTACACAACATACATGTTTTTATTCTTTCCGGAGGTGATCATGAAGGTGCAATGACTAAAATCAAAGAGAATCAAAAGTTAGAGAAGTCCAGACAAAATTATTAACATAAGATAACTTTTGAAATAGTATTAACATTAATTTAATAAAAATAACTATATTGACTCATTTTAAATAAAATATGGATTGAATTGGATAAAAAATTAAAAAATTACATTACATAAATCCCTTAAATACTGAGAAAACAACCTAGAAAGCCAACAAATTTCTCGCCAAGTTCGTAGGATACAGCATAATGTAACAAAAATAAAAGGTTTTAATAAAATGAAAAATTACAATATGCAACATATAAAGTATTTAATATTTAATAGATTTTTTATGAATAACTAAAATGACCAGTAAAAGAAAAAAAAAATATTAAATACTACTCAACCCCTACTCAAAATCAAATTCAAAATGATAAATGCAACATGGTAGTTGGGGCCGCCATAGGGCTATTGTCCCTTTGTAATGATGCCATTTAACGAGTTCCAACTTGAGTCCAAGCTTTAATCATCTAATGAAAGGACAATTCAAATTAGACACTATATTTGCTCAAAAAAGTGTAGAATTGAAAACCTAGAATTCAATGGCCAATTGAAGGGAGCCACCTAAAATAGGATTCTAAAGTTAGGATTGAACGGTGGTTAGTTAAAAGTAGTTTGGTTGCTTTAAAGTTTGTATTTAAATACTGGACTTTTGCCCCGGCAAGAAAGGCAGAAATTCCAACTTATCAGTGTGGAGGAAACTAGTCACTAATATAGTTCAAGATCACTTGTTTCCTTAATTTCTGATTTTCAAAAGATAACAATTGGCTCTAGCAAATATCTAAAGATTACACTATTCATCATTAAGAAAGTTCATAGTCTTGCTAAGTTGCCATGCTTAGTGTTTGAAGGTTCTAAATAATTTTGGTTGGCTCTAATATGGATAATAATTCAGCATAGTTGAAGAGGGGACAAAATTCTCTCAGATGCCATGTGGGTTTTCTGCAACTCCTAGATATCAAAACTTGCAGTGTCTAATTTCAGAAGCATATTGTTTTACATAATGCCAAGCTACGGTGAGCATGTATGTTCCTCTTAACAATTTCTTTGGCTGGAAACATAATCATATCAACAATTTTATTCAACCCAGAAACCTGGTCATCTAATTTTCAATTGCGAAATAATACAGTTTCTCATCCTCAACAGCTCCACTGTGTGGTTCATACTTGAGGAACAGATCTAGTCAGACTATAAATTAAACCCTAGTGATCTGCAATGTAACTGGGGTAAGAAGGTGATATTGACAACATACGTTCTATCTAGCCAACGTTCTTTCCATCTACAAGAAGTGTGATAAATATCATCAATCTGCAATCAGAAATCCCCAAGATGTTAGCTCATGAAAACCTGCATACATTAGTCGATGCCTGCTGACATGCTGATCTTCAATTGGCTATCTGCATTGCGCACACCATGAATAAACTTGCAGTTCAATCATCCTTAAAATATGGTGAAAACAGGGGATGCGCAATTATCTGAAGCAGAACCGCAACCAGATTGAAAGATTAATCCATTATTATCCACATCCGAAGCAATTAATCTCAGTGAAAGACCGGATTTATTATCTCATATTTGCTTTCATCAAGTAATACAATCGAAGTGCAGGATTTCTTCAACCAACTAAGACTCAGAAGAAATCTGTGCCTTTAAATCCCGCCATACTTGAAGGCCAGACGGATGGCGATTCACGTACATCTTCTCAAACGCTTTCTCAGAGCATGCAATTATAGTGCTCAAAGCAAGCCCTGCTTCTGCAGCTCCATGCCTTTTTAGCCAATTATACATTGAAAACCTCAGCTTAACCCTTTCAGCTGAATAGGAAAGGAAAGAAGGAAAACTAGCCAAATCCGACATTGAATATCCTTCATTCACAAGAGACTCAATTTTCATGTTTATCCTATCCGTGGTCTGACTAAGAATCCGCGGGGACTCTCGAATCATCTTACAGACAACCTCATAATCCAACCCTGCATTAACAATAAATTCAAGTCTCTCCTGAAGCTCAGCTCCCCTACCCCTGAACAACTTAATCGACTCATTCATTGCTTTGGAGTTCTCTTCATACCCCAACCTCAGCATGAACTCCTTCTTCAGCGCCTTGGATTCATACTCCACATACGAGTTAACCAGAGGCTCAATTCTCCTTCCCAAAGCCCAACTCTTCATTACTACAGGATCATCCCTCACAACTCTACACAGTCGCTTCTTTCCAACATTCAAGTTAGTAAGCAAAGTAATCGTTCTCTTCATGGTGAAGGATCCCAACACCAAGCAGTGAGACTGCAAAATCCTCCCAATCTCCGAAGCCTCCATCTTGATCTCTGTCAAGAACAGAAAACACAGCCTCAAATTGGACAAAAATTTCACAGCCCGAATCTCCGGAAACTCGTGCAGCATGACACAAACCCGGTTTACAGACAATCCAAATTTCAACAAAAAGCCAATCAAGGATAACACACAACCTCCAGATTCCTCAAAAATCAATCCAGGGTGACGAGTGATTAAATCACACAATTGTTTTTCATTGAAAACCGTAGAAAGTAAACTCAAAACCTGAAACATTACCCTCCAATTACAACAACCCTTGTTAATCAACAAATGCTCTCCAATCCATTCGCAATCCTTTCCAATAACACGTTTCAACATCTCCACAACCTTAACAAAATCAAAATCAACACCCCCAACCAAAATGCAGGGGCTGAAAGCAACCACATTGATCAAAGTCTTCCGCGAAACACCGAGGTTTTCGTATTCCCGAAGCTTCGAGATCAAGACCCCGGGTTTATACCGAAAAACCTGAGGTGCAAGTTTGAAAACCCTCCCCATCTTGGTGCGGGGAACCCCGTAGTTGCAGAGCGCCTGGTGATTCTCCATGAGCAGAACGTCATCGTTTAGATAAATCATGTGAGGCGGGAGAAGGGGCGCGTACTCGGAAGGGGAGAGACCCGCGCTCTCGAAGAAGGGCTCAAACTCGTTAATGGGGTGGTAGCGGAGGTAGCGCGAGATGGAGCGCTTGGTGTCGACGTGCGGAGTGTGCAAGTGGGTTTTGGCGAGGAGGTCCTGGAGGAAGGAGGGCGAGTTTTTGCACATGTTGTCGGCGTCTAAGAAGTTGAGGCTGCGCGTGGAGTGGAGGTACTCGAGCAATGCGGCTTGGGCTTGTTTTACGGTGGCTTTTCCGGCGAATTTAGTGGCGGATTTGGTGGTCTGGAATCTAGGGTTTTGGCAGGGTTTAAGAAGGAAGAAGAAGCACTGAGCGTGGAGTTTCCGAAAGGGGAACATGGTGGGTACGGCGTCGTTTTGGAAGGGTGATAATACAGAAAGGTGGAGAGTGAAGTTAGAGAGAAGAGAAGACACATCTTTGGGTCAACGGCGCCGCTAGGGCGAACCCACTGCCATGTTGCTGTGTTTCAGAAGCCACGCCAAAGCCCACAGTCAACTCATGTTCCGGCGGAGATGGGTTAGTTATAAATATCATTCTTGTTTTCGTGGTACTAACAAAATTCAAAAAATGTTAATTTAATTTTAAATATAGTGGTCATTTTAATTTATGTAATGTTTCTATCAATTTTTTGATAATAGACTTAATTTAATTTCAAATATAGTGGCCATTTTAATTTATGTAATGTTTCTATCAATTTTTTGTATTAAGTACTTCAAATTTGTATCAACATCTTTTCATGAAGTCATGCTGTCCCATGAGTTCAATGGATAATTTTTCTCAAAATGAAAACACCAAATTGTAATACCTATCTTACTAGTTTAGTTTATTCCATAAAGATAAGAAAAAAATTGATAATTCTCCTTTTATTCAATGCAAAAACAGATTTATTAAAGATCCTAATAGCTCCAGCCTTTGTACGCTAGAAGAGGATGATTTTCACATTCCAACATTCTCTTATATATCATAATTATGTTATATAAAATCACAAAATTATTATTATTAAAATAAAATAATGACAATAATAATAAGATTGATTTGATTATTTTATAAACATTATTTTATAATTTTTGTTATAAATAAAACCATTTCTTTTTTTTTACTCAATACAATCATTCATATATTTACTTAATTTTCTGATATGTTCTCATGTGTAGCTCTCCTAATCATAATTTACAAATGAAAATATCATAAATCTGTCAGTTTTACGATACTTTTCTTTTTGGTTGGATTGAAAGAAAAGACGAAAGAAGACCAAATAATCTTTATTTTTTCATTTCTTTCCATTCAGGATTTGTCACTATAGTATTTCTAAAATTTTCATTTTTTTACTACAGAATGTATAAATCATTTCCATGTCTATTTTATATCTTCCCCGTCTGAATATTTTCATTAATGTTCAAAAACAAGGACTGGGAATGGATTCTGCGAAGTAGGAGCCACCTGAAGGACATCCCTGCAACAGTGGCCATGTGGTGTGATTCGTGAACAAATGTCGATAAAGGAAGGGTTGAAAATTTTATAAATGTAAGCAATCACACTCAAAAGTAGCAAACTCAAAGGGTTAACTAAAATGCAGAAAAAAAAAATGGTGCTCCCGTTCAAGATATTCAGAAGAAAAAATACATATAAAAAATTTCTAATCAATATTACAGGTAACGAATAAGAATGTCAAAAATCAACTAGATGAAAAGCTGTAAAGAGAGGAAGCAGAGGTTGATTAACAGGTGATGGGATGACTTATGAGATGAGAGGTAACTAATAGCTAAAATGATTTGAAAAGAAAAGCAAAGAGAGGGAGTATCAAAATCATCACATTCAGTTAAAAAATACATTCATTGCTTGGGATAGTAATAAGGGTAGTTGTTCATTCCTACAGGCTGGGTAGGCGGAAACCCATGTTGGTCTTTCTTTGCAGAAAGAGGAGGGTAAGGAATCTGCCCTTGTGTTGGATAAGGAGAAGGTACAGTGTGAGGGTTTGGATACGGAGATGCAGAATATGGTGCAACAGTTTGGGGATAACTGTAATTTATAGGGGGGCCAGAGCTTACATGAGCTTTACCAGCCTGCATATAGCCTGTGCTCATAGTTAAGGCAGCCATTGGAACCACTCCAGAGGGAAATTGCTGCTGCCCAGTTTTACCTTTGTTGGAATCAGCATATTTTACAATTATATTCCTTCCCTGCAATCAAAACAAGTACAACATGTCATGTCAGAACTTCCAAAGTTTATACAGCTCCATATTAATTGCAATTTCCATTTGAGGAAATAACAACTGCCTGCAATCAAAACATGAGATTGTTTTTTATCATACTAGATTACTGTCTAGTTAGATAATTACCGATTAGGGAAAGAACCTCCTCTAAATATACTACATGATAGGAGCTTTGTATTTTAGTCATAAATAGGGTTAAAAATAAAAAAAACAGATTCATATGTAGGTTGAGTAAATTTTGGTTGTATTTCTGACTACCAATATAAATATGTTAATTTGAATCCTAAAAGTTATTCATACTGTTATTTGTAAATTAATAATGTAGATGTACTAATTTTTTAGTGTCACGTGCTATCATCCCTGCAAATATCAACATTCTTAGTTTAAGAGCAACAAAGTTACTATCAAGACCAGAGAACATATTTATTAAAGGTTAAGAATCAAAAACACCAAAATATTTTAAGAGAAACCGATTTCAATACGGGTAAATTTTGGAAGTATGAAAAATTTATTTAACCCTATAGTCTAATATGTAGCCTAAAAGTGTGTAAACCACCATTTTTTAATATTACTTTTCCTTTACTGTATAACTAAGATGCCTTTTTCATTGATCTTTCATTTCTTATTGTCACATCCCAAGACATTTTTAAGCACAGAAATAAACAGGTCCCACTCTAACAGCTAACCTCGGACTTGATATAAAATATGAAGCGTTTGCTTACCCCAAGAGTCTTTTCAAGATCATCTATGGCCTTCTTGGCAGCTTCTGCTGTCTTGTACGTGACAAAGCCAAAGCCACTACAGTTGGAAATAAACAATAATAACACGTTACCGTAAGCAAACAACTCAGAGCATTACCAAAACATACATAAAATAGGTTGTTAAATATGATTTTTTTTAAGTTGATAATTCAGAGAACAAAATTTTGGAACTTCAAATTGAGACTTCGACAGAACAAATCGGTACAAAAATATATATGAAATTGATAATTTGAGAGAGCATACAATTAAAATATAGTTTTTGCTCTGTGACTGTTGCAAATATATAGTATAGACAAAGCTCTATATATGACCGTTGCTCTATATAAACCATTTTCTTTAAAAGAAAAATAATCAAAGCCACTACTGGCAACCCGTTTCTAGGCTGCTACAGTGAGCACAAATAGATTTTTTCAAAACCAACACTGGATGCTCTCCACCGGTGAATACATACTTAAGTGAGCTGGGGTAACAAATTAACAACTATCTTTCTCAGGGATTCGAGCTTTTCTCATGGAAATTAAAAAGACTATAAAATTTTGTATCCAAGTAATACTTGTTGCTACTTTTACCGTGACTCATTTGTATCCCTGTCATATGCAACTGAACCTTCATCTATTTCACCGTGCCTCGCAAAATAGTTGAGCAGCATTTCGCTTGTGACTTCTGGTGATAAGCTTCCTATATAAAGCTTCCTCAGGGAAAGATCAGGAGCACTACTTGTTCCACTTAGACCCTCACAGGCTAGGTTACAGACAGCCAATCTTCCCTGAAAACACAAATTTCTACAATCAACCAGGGGAATGTCGGAATGACAGCTGCAGACAGCACCTACACAACTAAACAACTAAAATCTATAAATATAAAGAAAATAATCTTCCTGTGTATTTAGGCTCTAATGTTTAAAAAATGTCACTAGGCCTGACTGTTTCTCAACAGTACAAGGTAGGTAAGTGTAAATTGGATTCTGCAACATGAGACAGTATTGAGAAAAGTGAACAAACCCTGATTACAGGTTGTTTGCTAGCAGAAAATAAGCCCCCTCAACAAAGAACCACATACAAAATAATCTTCTTGATACATCTCATAGTTTGCATGTATTGGGATTGGCAAGTTAAGAAATTCAAAGAGGCAAACTCAGTTACCATGATGTTTCTAAAGCAAAACTGCAGATTCATGTATATAAGAGACCAAGATCCAAAGCAATAAAATGGGGTAAAGCTTACATCAATTAATTTGCTAGAAGCTCTCAATGCTTGCTGAGTTGATTCCATATTTTTAAAAGTGATAAATCCATAGCCACGGGACTTCCCTGTTACTTTATCATAGATCACAGCTCCTTCCTCAATTTCTCCATGCTCTTCAAATGCCTGAAAAAATAAGCAATGTATAAGAGGCAACATAAGGAGAAGAAAGAATTTTTTTTTCAGTCTCAAGGCTTGAGCCAAAGACAAGGAACTGGTTGGAAATAAAGGGACATAAAATTGGCGCTCTAGAAAATAAATTTTGCTGGCCACATTCCATGTGACATGGAAGCAATCACATGCATGACACACTAAACACAATCACCAATGCACTCACAGCACGCAAAGTTTCTGAAGTGGTATTCCATGCCAAGCCACGAACAAAAAGCTTTCGATGGGCAGGATCTGCACTTGCAATACTTTTTATTTCTTCTGCAATTGAAGGATATTGGGACCCTCTTTATGCCTCAACATGAAAACAAACACACATGCACACGGTCAATCACACAGCATACAAGTGGGAGCAATTTCTTTTGGCCCCTTTTTATGCAAAGCACACCAAGCAAGCAGAAGGTACCAACAATTCAAAGATGTCAACTACACATTGTATACACACACATATAAAGCAATGCCCAAAAAAGGATTCTGTTCTGAACAACTGAGGCAGAAAATTAATAACTGCCTCAAAGTAGAAAAAAAAATATTTTCACAAAGCATTTATTGATTTTATTTTAATGTTTTAGGTACAAATAGTCGATTTTTGTTTCATATGGTCATAATTATAATAATGCTAAATTTGTCAATGAACAACCATGATGCCCTGAGATGACAAGCCTTGGCACACCAGCAGTAACTAGTAAGGTCACTGCCTTGTGTCCTAGACGTATAAGGTTCAAACCCTCAAACAAACTATCCCCTTGCAAGGATAATGCCATATACTTCTTTCCTCCCCCAATCCCACTATGTGATGGTCACCTTTCTAGAACTGTGACAACAAAGTGCACTGGGTCCGGGTCAGCATTAAGTCATCAACTAGAGCCTAGATTATATGCCAAACACCACCTTTCATCCCCACAAGAAGAAGCATCTGGCAATGAGGGTGAAACAGCTTAATGGAATGCAAGAAGGAGGAAATTGTTATGGTTGTCCATATTTCAATCTGTACTAAGAAAAAGGGACCAAAATTGAGTATGAAATTATTCCGAGGACTATGTCAATATGGTGAAAATAGTGAAAAAAAAAATGCTAGTTCCTAAAGAAATAACACCCGCAACACTAATTCCTAAAGAACCATGCTTCAACAATTTTAAGGCCAAATCCTGCAAGTCCAAACTTTACCACATGCTCACAAATCCAACAAAGTTAAAAAAACTATATATTACACCCAATGGACCCGACCACAAGATACAAGTTCCATACGAGCCAATTCAAAATGAAAATACCCTAACACAATTCAAGGAAAGAACTGCAATACCAACGGATAAAAGCGAAAAAAAATAGCAAAAAAGCATGGGGAAACTGATTGCACGGAGAGGATGACGAGGAAAAAAAAAGTTGAAGAAGGAAAGAAGTGAAATGGAGGATATGAAACGCACAGTTTAGCTAGAAGATCAACGAGTTGGGGTTTAGCAAGAGGTTCAATAAGGAAGCGAAGTTCTTCCTTGGAAGCAAAATCACCGTTTCCAGCTTCGTCCAGTTTTCTCTTCTTCAAATCTTCCATGTCTTCTTCTTCTTCACCTTCTTCCACTCAACACCTCCGAACCCAATGCATTAGGTCTTTAATTGGGCCTCTCTTATACATGCAGTGCGGGCTTATCTTGGAAGAAACTCCAAGGCCCGTGGGCGGCCCAGCCTCACCGTAAATAAATTTGTGAATATACTTTCTATGTATAACCAAATTATTTGTCATTTTCTTAAAAAAACAAAAATTGCTGTTATGTATTTTTATGTGTAGAGACGCATTTACCTTTACTATAACAAAAACAATTACGTCTATTTAAAAATTATTGAAGATCAAACACAATGTTTAATTATCTTAGTAATTTAAACAAAATTAAAATGATTAGATTAAGATTATAATTTCTAATGTGTCAATATTTATCTTTATATTTATATTTATCTTTCTCTATTTGTTTATGACTTCCATTTTTTATATTCTTTCAATAAAAAAATTACTCACTCTTTAATTTTACAAGTTTTATTTTATTTTATTTTTTATTTTAAATTATAAAAATTCTTAAAATTTTGAAAGTTACTCAACAATATTGAAGTAAATTTATTTTTTTACCTAATTATATCTACATAATTTTTCAAAAATATATTGAGTAACTAGAAATGTTTCTTAACATTACAAAACTTTTGAATTTATATGACTAGGGATGACCAACTTTCCAAAAACTTACTCATGTTGCATCTTAATTATATCATTCATTTATTTATCGTTTCCTATATAGATCAGATCCACTCATCGCATTTTATTTATATCTTATTTTCATTAAAAACTTATTTTAACCTTACAAAAATTAAAATGTCATTCTTAAATTACCGAATCATAAAATTATATATATTAAAGTATAATATAGAAAACATCTTTAGCATTAAAAAAATTAAATAATATATTTTAGCTATAAGATCGTAAATATTATATTTTTAAATTAAAGTTGTGTAATGTATGTATTAAGTTCTAAGATTTTTTAAATATCAAAGTTCTACCAATACATTGAGTTCTATACATAAATGTACGTGACCAGCTAATAAATGTTTGCTATTTAAGTAAAAAATATTTAATGCATTTACAAGTTTTCAACATTCACGAACACAAGACATAAGAAGACTTTTAGTTTGTTTCACTACAGTTTTAAAGGATTTGCATTAAATCTTTTCTACAAACTCTATGTAAAGAAGACTCTGAAGAAATAGGGTTGAAACTATTATAACTATGACAAAATCAAATTCTTGTACTCTTAAAACATTTATTTCAGATGATGTAATTCAGTAGATTGAGATAAGAGTACTTTTAAAGTAGTTGAAGTGTGGGAAAAAAATGATGTTTTTCTCTCCACCAATAAAATTCGCAATAGATAACTACGAAACACGATATTTTAATATCTATTTATAAATTAGTTATGTATAATATTATATTATCCATATTTATTATTTATAAAAATTAAAATTTAATTTATATTTTATTAAATTAAATTTAATGAAAATTTAAAATCATTTTATATTTTATTAAATAAAATTTAAATAAAATTAAAATTTACTTTATATTGCTTTTTTTGTAATTTCATTTATATTTTATTTTAAAAATTATAAAAGAATTTTTAAAAAATATCTGTGGCATCCATGGATATATGTAGGTTTTGAAAAATTTACGAATATTTTTTGAACAAGTATCTGACAAATATGGAAGTAAGTAACGCATAATTTTTTTTATTACGGATCAATTTATAGATAGACACTATTCATGTCTGATCCAACTTGTGATCTTCTCTAATTGAGTCCAAAGAACACTCATGCTTATTCAAAATTAATAGATTTCAATAATACTTACTTTATAACTTGTAATATTAGTATGTTTAAGTGAACCTTGATTTTGTTGATAAAAAGTTGGATTTAATATAAGTTTATCATAATAATCAATATAAAAACATCTTTTGTAAATCTTTCAATTTTTTTATTTTTTTTTATATCGGATGTTATTACTCCGTTTTTAACTAAGGAAAGAGGATTTAGTAAAAATAACTTTTGAAAAACATTTCTACAATATGTCGATAAGTTAAATCTAATATTTTTCATCAAACACATTTCTTAAAAAAAACTGATTTAGAATGTAACTTGTTTTGTTTCGTTTAACGGACAAAAAATTACAAAATCTTTTAAAAAAATATAAAACATAATTTAATCATTTGTTATTGTACTTTTGATTTGTTTCTATAGTTTTAATAAACGAATGGTTAATCCTACAAAAATCTTTTAAAAAATTTAAAATATAAATAATTTATTCTTGTATTTTTGGTAAGTTTGTAACGTCTCAATTTAATTGAATTATTCAAATAAATAGAACGTCGCATGTTTATAGTATAAAATAGGGCACCGATATAAATTATACTGGAATGGAAACCCAAATACCATGAATAGAATCTAAACACAAATTAGATTAAACTGAAAATTTGCTCAAATGAAGAAATGCTCAAATGAGCAATAAAGGATCCAGGAAGCCTAACTACACCACATCCTCCCTGTCAACATCACAACCACTCAGAGTCTCCACATCTGCTCACACCAAGGATTTGGTGATCATCGCAAAAAGGAAAAGTCAAAGAAGAGAACAGACACAAAGAGAATGGGTAAGCTAGAGTAAAATAATTTTCAACATGTTATTAAGCAAGTAAATGTTAAATCAGGTTATAAACATACAAAGTAGTAAGCACCTAGTTCATGTGATAGCAAACAAATGCAGAGTGTAGACGCAAGGGGTTATTACCCAACCACACATAGAGTTAATCCTCTAATATCTTGGGCCCAATATGTCCCAAGACTAGGACCTCCTGCCACTTTCACCACATAAATCATTTTGTTTTATGTGAGTGTGAATGATTATTATAGTTCAAGATACCTTCCTTTTTTTTAGGAATCCAAGTGTGAGTCTAAGTCCCACATTGGCTAGAAATGAGAAAGTAGAGCATTATATAAGAATAAAGACCCATAAACCCACTGCCTTAAGGTTTTGGGTTGAGAGTGGTGTCAATGCCTTATGTGGTTAGGCTCAGGTCTCATTGGTCTTGTATAATTTTATTACAAGAATTGTTAATTTTTTAATACATGTGCTAGAGGAAACCGTTGAAAATTTGTATGAGTTATTATGTTATTTTGTTAACTGGATAACATAATCGCAAAAGATTAATCACATTTTTTTTAAATTTAGTTTTACGGTATATCATGGACTCAATATTTTATGAAATATTCTTTTATTATTGGTGAAGCAATTACTCATATTAAAAAAAATGTAGTTTTTTTAGATGTAAAATATAAATCATAATACTTAATTATTTTTTCCATTTATTAAATACTTAAATTTTTTATATTTTTTAATTATCAAAGACTTAATTAAGTTAGTTATAAAGAATGTTTCTTTATTAAAGTGAATTAATCACTCTTAACTTATCTTTAGCATCGCTTGGAACTTCTAATTAAGACAATGGTCGTCTCAATCAAATCATTAGAGTTCTGTTTGTATTAATGAATGGTGCTGTAAGAATAGATGTGCAAGTATTTGGAGGAGTAGATTTGTCCATCCACCTTTTTTGACTTGATAATTTAAATAAAGTATTTGAAAAATAACATTTCAAATCAAAATAATTTCAATTTCAAGCATCTTAATTTTTTTTAAAATTGGAAAATCTTAATCTTTAAAGTTGTTTGTACATTGAAAGGGTTATTGAATTCAGTGCAATTTAAACTCTTTAAAGTAATTGTGAAATACAACCATAATTATTATGTACATGTGTTTAAGTTAAGACGTGAAATGTTAAAAGGTGGATTTCACATTACCGACAATACTCTAAATTACTCTAAATTAGTCTTATTTTTAATTAACGTAAACATTCAATATAAAGGATAATTAACAATAAATAAACCATACAATAATAATAAATACAGGTGTCAAAGTGTTTATATACGACCCTCACTTAGTGAAAGTGTTTTCGGTTTTTTTCTCTAAGTTATGTGACAACTCTCTTTATGTGTCAATGAATACTGTGAGATTTGTGTGTGGAAGTGCAGAACAAAATGCACATAGACATGCTCACATTTTGAAGTTGCTGCCAAAACCTCGTTTCTCACACTTACATGTTCGATTGTCTATTGCAAGACAAAAGGCAGCAAAAATAGAGTATCTTATCAAAACAATTCAACCATCATTAGGGGACAGTTGCTTCCAGTTCTGTGTCCAGTTTCGTTTTTTTCTTTTGGTAATCTAACATTACTTTCAATTGCTGGCTTTGCTGTTGAATTAGCATTTGCAGATTTCGTTGCATCTAGGAAACAAGCACAACATAGTAAAGGGTAAGTTTAAGTTTCATAAAAATTTTCATTCATGTGTCAATAGATATTTTCATCAAAGAAATTCTATGTATTACCTCTAGTTGTTGGCAGATATTCCTCCGAACCTCTAGTTGCAGTTGCCTTGATTCCTCAATTTGCATGTGGCTGCAGATTTAAGAAAGCAGATTAACTGTTTGATATTTTAGTTCAAAGATCTCTTGCTATTATACTGCATATAGAAAAGTATCACAACACAAAAAGTGTAGATTGTCGTAGTTTAAGTAATGTTGTTACATTTTCACTTGAAGCTCAGACACCCCATCCATTCTCTGTCCTTCCTCGGATTTTTCTGAAAGATTACCCCAATAAGAATGAAATTATAATTCATAGAGCAAGCAAAGAATGTTGTAGGGTTGTTTGTGTTTGGTAGAAATATTCAAATATCAGAATGCAGAAAAGGAGAAATCATAATGAGATGTATCCGGACTTAAGGTGTGTCCAGATACATTTCTAAATTTCATTTCTCCAATTTCCACTTTCTCTTTTCACTCCAATTGAGCTTACCAATGGTACAGTTCAAAAGAAAGATATTTTAGGGAATTTCAGAAGTAGTTTACCCTGCAAAGCTTTGTGCATGTTTATTGTAGACCTACATTTCTGCAAGGCACATGTTAGAAACATTAGTGAGACAATTAGGTGTAACAAAATTGATCACTGGAATTGGATTTTACCTGTAAATGACTTTTAACATGAGAAATAGACAGCAAATCTGATTTCATCATATCTAGTATAGCCTTAGGTTTTGCCTCTGCGATCAACAATGAACAAATTAAGTACCTGGTAACATGATGTTTCTTTCTTGTCTTTTACTTTAAGTGTAAACAATGGTTAACTTACTTTCTGGACCACCAAGACTGTTAACAATCATCATAAATGGCTCGTGTAGATCGTTGGTCCATTTTATTCTTCTTTTGCCTCTTCTAGAAGCAGAGTTGCTAGAAGTTACACAGGCAACCCCACAAAGTCTATGAGGAGCTTGCTTTTTTGGCTTTGTACATGATTCCAACTAATATAAGACATTAAATCTCATCAGCACAACAAAAAAAGGGATATTTCAAACTAGCAGATAATGATGTGGGTCTGTTGTATGATCCATTTTTAAGTTTTGATGAGTTTACTATCCGAGAGAATTGGTTGGAGTTCCTAAATCCTACACAAAAGCGTTGGGTTCATCAAAACTAAGTTAAGAACATATGAATGGGTTTTCCGTTTGATATCATATATATAAAAAATTAACTTGAGTGTCAACGATTGATCATGCCTATGAATTTCTGTACAAGGGAAGACTGATAATTTTTTTCTCTAAACGAAACTAAGATAAAAAAAAAAGGGTTATGATGGAGCCTCTTTTTCTCCTTCAAACCGAAGACTCGGGTCGGGGATTGTAAAATACTTAAAAGGATCCTTCTTCTTCCTAGTCATAAACCTTGTGAAGGACCCCATCATCTTACATCTTCTCCATTTTTTTGTGAGAGAAAAAAGAAGGATGCTTTCACATTAAATCATGTATATTCAAATGGAATCAGAAACTACTAACCACAAACTGAAAAAGTAAGAACCTGGTTTCTCTGAAAGGAAATTTCAAGGGGCCTTTCATCCGTGGCAGCATCATCTCTCAGTAGTTTATCTTCTTCTTGGGAAAAGTGATCGTAATATGGCATACCATCAGGCTGCATACTACTATATTTTTCAGAATAGGAAGTAATTTTACAATATTTTTCAGAAGAAGAAGGACAATCTGCACCAGTGCTGGACGACAAGAAAGATTCAGCAACCGGGCACAAGGGGCTTGTGAACTGAGATGAGGGTGGATCTTGTTTGGTGGTGAAGTTATCCCCAGAGGCTTGGCGAATATTCAGCATGTGAGAGTCAATTGTTGTTGTTGTCTTTGGAAACTCAAAGCACCAAGCAGGAACTTCAATCTGATGCTGCTGCTGCTGCTGATGAACATGTTGTTGTGCTTGAAAACTCACCAGCCCTTTTGTTGCAGTTGCACAAAAGCCTTGTGGGGTTTGAATTTGAAGAGGAGTGGTGACAATGTTGAAAGGTGAGTTTTTTGGTTCAAGAACACTCACTTGTTCTGATCCAACAACCTTGGTTAGGTTGGTAATCCCCATGTAGGATTCCCAATCAGTTCCATACATTTGGGAACTACACTGATACATGCTTCTCTACACTCTCAAAACCTAACCTAAAAGATCTAAACTCTTGCCCAAATTTAGTTACTCCAATTCTGTGATGCTCATTTATATGCAAGAAGAGAAAAAGGCATTAACAGTCCCTACCTATACAAGACTTCAAATAGTTTTTTTATTTAAAATGAAAGGATTTGTGGGAGAATAAAAATATGTAAGGGATGAACAGTGAGAGGAAAAGTTAAGAATGTATACAGACATAGTTGTGTCCTCGTACAAAGCGAATTTCTGAATGCATTAGGACATGGTTTCTGTCTAAGTACATTCTGACCTATGAAAAGTATCAAGCATTGTAGCATCACAGAGAAACTATGGACAAACATTCTTAATTCATTGATGCAAAACAACCATAATTGTTTATTCTACTCATAAGCATTTAGAACAACAATGCATTACTTTGGACAGGTCGGTACCCTCCAACCTTCCAGTCATTTTTTCATATACACTGCAGTTCATATATCTGATGTGAAACATTATTATTTTTGCACCTCTAATATATTAATCATAGTTTATATATGTCTAATTTATTTATACGTCTTCTGAAGATAAGATTATAACTTAGTTATCAAATATTAAAATAAATAATACATTGATTAGGTCATTCTTACAACTTGAATGTGTAACTAGAATGATATGAACAAATAAATAGTTCTTTCACTACGTCAAGAAAAACAATAACAAAAATCGCTTGTGGAAAAATATAATTCTATAATAATCTATAATAACTTATATGATGATTATAATTTTAGATGTGAAACGGTGACCATTTTATAATAAATTACAAGTTTATTATGAGTTTTAGTTAAAATGATACAGCGTAGAGATATATACTATGACAGATCACTTATACCAACATACAACATAGTAATTTTGTTTTTTCATGTCAGTTATATTTTAATTTGACATAATAAGTGTAATTTTAGGATTTCATTTTCAGTTTGTTTTTTTGTCTTCATTGTCGTCACTCTCGTGCTCTTCACTTACTCCACTTTAACCTCATTCGTGATGACTTTGTTTTATGTTCATCATTCTCACCTCTCTTCACTCTTCTTCTTCATCTTCTACCACTTGTTTGTACTCGCAGTTCTCTTTTTCACTATGGAATACTGCTTTTGACTGATATTTTTTGTTTTGGTTTAAGGTTTGTATTCCTTTTGTTTTGGTTTTTACTTTATTAAACGTAGAGTTGGTACCTTTCACCCTCACATCTACCCATTTAAGGTAGTACTCTTCTGAATCTTTGGGGGTTTAATAATTGTATTGATTATTAAATATATAGTTGATTTTATTTGATTAAATGTCTAATTCTTATGGGGGTTTATGTGTATATTGTTTAAGGAACACTTTCAATGTGCTCTAGTAAATGGTTTATCCATGGCCTTCAATAAATTCTTGACACTATCATATGTCGAGAATAGTAAATATGAGTCAAAGTCTTACGTTAGATAGAAAAGACAGAGTTAAACACTCACTACAAGAATGTAGGTTTTTTTCGTCGGCCAAAATCGGACGTTACTAGTGTAAAACCGACGAAAAGAGCATGATCTCGTCGGTCCAGCGACGGTAACATGGACCACGCCCATCTCCTGGATGCAAAACTCGTTTGCGTCGGCCAAATGGAGACGAACATTTGCTGCTTGTTTATCGTCGGCTCAACCGACGAAAACACATAAAAAATAAAATAATAAGTTTGTATGCGTGGGTCAAGCCCACGAACACCTGAAAATTTTTCAAAATTTTGCGTGGACTAAGCCCACGAATGATTCCCTATGCGTAGGCCAAGCCCACGAATGATTGAAATAAAATATCTAAAATAGAGGGCTTTGCGTGGGTTTAGCCGACGCAAACAATTTCCCTTATAATTGTTGGCGTGGGCTTAGCCCACGCAAATGTTTATTTCCAGGCACATCGCAAAATCTGCATCCAACAATACCAAAACCTGCATCCAGACACATTTCAAACAATAATTCAGGGTATCATTTGAATCATTTAGAAGCGAAATTGCAAACACAAAATTAAGTAAATTGTGACTTTAATTAGATCAAATTACAGTCGCACAAAAATCTACAAGTCTAAAATCCACAGAAGACAAGTCCACCTAAAAAGCTTATTCTAAAAACCTAATTTGGATCTCATAACCAAAAAATTACTCAATCAATAGGGATTCAATCAACAATGTAGTAAGTTCAATCAACAAGAATACAATCACTAACCTGGATGCTTCAAAAATCTGTTGGGTTCGAACAAAAATTCGTAAACCGCACTTACGAAAATCCCTAAATCTGCGACGAAGCTCGTCAGCGCACCCTTTCTCGCCCAAACCTCCACGCTCGTCACAACATTCGTCTTGTGAGAGCAGCTCGCATCGTAACAAAACCTCGCCTCCTCGCAACAGGTGGCGTCTTTGAAGAAGCTAGCCTCATTGGAGTATTGTTCTTGTCGCCCACTTGCCTCGATGGAGTTTCGTCACTCATGGAAGAAAACGTACGCCACAGAGAATGAGGGAAATGTCGAGGCTGACTCGAGGGAAGGGGAAAGTGGAAGGGGGAAAAGTGAAATCTGATGTTTTCCCTCTATACGTTAACCTAAAGTTTAATTTTTTTTTATCTCAGTAGTATATGCGTGGGCTAGCCGACGCAAACAATTTAATTTGTTATGCGTGGGCCATCCGACGCAACTTATTGTTGATTTGCGTCGGCCAAACCGATGAGAATCTAAAATTAATATTTTTTTCATTTCTACGAAGATATAATTTTTGTTTCTAAATAACTTTTTGGTTACTGTCGATTTTGCGTGGGTCTGGCCGTCGTATTTTGCGTCCTACACTGATCCGACGCCATAATTTCGACGCTAAAACCGCGCATTCTTGTAGTGACTATATAACAATAAAGGTCCATAACACTATTGTTTTAAAATTTTAAAGATATAAGTAGTATCAAATGCCTTATCATGAAGATTTTTTTTCATAGTTTTCATTCTTTAATTTTAGAAATGTCAGAATTTATATAGAAAAATATTCATTAATAATACATGTTTATCATTTTGATCATATAATAATTATCATGTTCTAGATATCTTAATTCTTCAATCTAATAATATAAAACACTTATATTAACTAAAGTATACTCAACTCCACTTATCATATAATTTGACCATAAAACTATACGATTCAATAGATTATTCTAACCAAATGCAAAACATAAGAAGAATCCTATTGACATATTTTATAATATCACTAATCATAAATTATAATTAATTTTTTAATATGATCTTTAATATATATATATATATATATATATATATATATATATATATATATATATATATATATATATCATTTTAAATAATTAAAGATGATTTATTTCATAATTTATTAAAATCTTATTTATCAATAAATATTATCATTGTGTAAGGTGAAATGTGTGCATTAACCTAAAAAAGACAAATAATAACACATAAAATTGCAGCTATAATATGTATACATTATCCAAACTCATAAAATAATATATATACAACATAGTATATTAGTATATAGAATAATAAGTATACAATTTTATGTAAAATAGATAATGCCAAAATTTAATATAAGTAATTTACACATTCCTGGTTCAATATATACCAACAAGAAATACTCTTGATACCTAAAAAAAACTTGATGTAATTGGGTTAAAAAGACTATATTTATTCATTTCTAGAGTTTAGGGATCAAAATGTATCAAAGTTTCAGACAGGACAAATTTCAATTTTGGATCAAGGTTCAGGAACTAAAAACATACTTAACCTAATTAAAAATAATAATATAAACAGTATATAAATATATACATTAACGAGAAAACATAAAGGAAAAAAATGTCTTTTTTTTTTAATTTAAAGGTATAAATACAACATAATTATAATTTTTTTGTTCTATTTTATGTTTTTCTTCTTTTGGAAAAAAAGACAAAGAATTCATTATATCTATATTTATATAATTTAACTCTTTACTAAAAAAATTATAGATTTTTTTTAAAACATTGCACATTTATTTACACTAATGTTTTATATCATTTATTTAATAACCGTTTAGAATGTTGTTATGAACTGTAATTTGTGTAGTATAATGTATTAAAACAAAAGGCTTTGGATTATGTGTGCAAGTGACTGCTAGTTTGTCCAAGGTAAATGTGAGTGAGTCAAAGTGAAAGAAACTTTAGAACAAAAACGATTCAACATCATTTTCAAGAGTTTAAAAACTTTGAATGAAAAATTTATAATGAAAACATCAAATGTCCAATTTTTTTTTTTAAATTACCAAAATCGATAGTTTAATTATTTTTTTACAAAAATAAATAAAACATACAAATTTGATACAATTTCATTGTAAAAAAATTAAATCAAAATGACACAATTTTAGTATAAAATATTTTAAATTTGAAGTACTAAGTTTTGCAAACATAATATGCTTATAATTTTTGTAAAATACTATAAGTTCAATTTTTCTCCCTCTTTTAATTTTGAAATTTATTATTGTTCTTCGAAGACTATGTAAATAATTATTTTAATATAAAACACTATTTGAAAGACTAAAAGTATTATACTTTGAAACCAAAAGGACTAAATATAGATAAATTAAAAAAAGGTAAAACCATGTTTAAACAAGTTTAAAAGTTATTTTAGTATAAAATTTGAATGTGAGAAATTGATAAATGTTATTGGGACCTTGAGAAGAAAATGGTTAGCAACAATAAGAAAATATATATATAAAGGTCCAAAAATGAAATGCCAAAGAAGGACGGCCATAACAAATAAGATTCAATAAAAACAAGGCTTCAAGATTCCGGTCTATTCAAGGTTCTCTTCTAAGCCTCTCCAATTTAATTAACAATACAATACGTCCCTTTTTATGTTTTCTATGCTAAATATATTCTTTTTTTTTATCATTAATTTATAATACTTTTAGCATTCCTCTCATGAATAATAACCACAATTACAAGGTTTTTCTTAAGCTTCATTACCTAATTCATTATTATTTTTTAAATATTGATTGATACATATAAATAGAATTTAGATTTATCGTGAGATTTTGGTTTTGTCCATTTACCATGTCTTTAAAATATACTATAAACTCTAATTTTGATATTTTAAAATGTATTAAAAATTTTAATATATTAATATAATGTATTTTAAGAACTCAACAGAAAAGTAATACACAAAAATCAACAAAAAAAAAATCTAGAATCATAAATATATTGTAAAGGCCTAGATCTTCAATTCTCACAACCAATTATTTTGAAAAAAAAAATACATCGGTTTGTCATGCAATTTTAAGATTATACGTTATAATTAAATTTCTCTGTATTGATTAAAAAAAAAATCTTAACTAGTGTTCTACACATTTGTGTTTAATTCAATTTTCTAAATAAGAGCATTACGATAATTAAATAAATAATCAAATTCTTATCTATTTTTTATTCTATCAAATCAATTATAATTATTCACTTATTCTTCATCTCATCTCATTTTTCTTTTACATGTAAACAACTTAAATTTTCACTCATTTTTTTTTCCTTTCTTATTTTACTTATTCACTTTTAACAGATCATTTAAACAAAAGGCTAAAATCTCAACACAAATAAAAAGTTCATACTGTAGGCTCAAACTCAGTAAAAGAAGAAAAAGAGAGTAGAAAATTAAAGTAATAATCTCTTCTATTAATATTTTGGAAAAAGATTTTTAATACAATGAGAGTAATTAGAAATGTTAAAATTGATTTATCCAAATTCAACTTAATTTATGAAAAAAAAAAAGATGAATTTTGGATTGCATATATTTTAGGATTATCCTGAAAATTTTGACTTAAACAAATTCGTAGGTTCCAGTAATTAAGAAAAGAAAACATCACTCTTTTCTGCTTCTTAAATTTTAGCAGCCAAACACAGAATGTAACAGCTCAAAACAAAAGAACAAAGAAACACAGAAGGAGCAAAACAATGGCACCTTGCTGAAAAAACACAGAAGACTCTGCTTACAAAGTTTATTCCCTCCTCCCCTGGTAAAGCTACTGTAATACAATGCTACTTGTTTGTTTCTATAGAATAATATATAATATAATCACTCTAAATTATGTACTATTTCATATAGAGAGTTTGCATTTGTAGGATAAACAACAATGTTATTCTTCACATAACCATATCAGATTATTGGCTTGGAGAGGCTTTGGAAGTGAAGAAGGAAACAGAAACTTCACCATCTTTATGAGTAATTGTTGTCTCATCAGTGCCTGAATCCTGAGTATTTGAGAGGTTATTAGTTGTCTTTTGTTGCTGGTCAAACATTTTTTTTAGTTGCCTTCCTTGTTCCTCAATTCTCAACTGTAATTTTCTCTGAACCTGCAACATGAATATAAGTTATGTGAAAACTTCAAGTGAGGAAAGAGTGTTAAGAGAATCAAAATATCCCCTCTCATTCATTAGTTTTAGCATCCAATTCCTCAAAATATGTGCCTAACTGTTATCCACATTTTAGCACATGACATTGCAATTTCACATCATCACCTATGCCAAAATGGGTATGTCTTGAATCAGAAAAAAGGCCAAAATGTAAATATAGATGTCTAAAAGTTTGTTTGTGAAAATGATGCATTATTTTATAAGTATGTGAGATATCGGACTTCATTGTTCTTCTGTGACTAAAATCTCTGCATCGTTTCTTCAATCTAAAGCTGGTTGAAAGGTAAAAAAAGTGAAACTCAATGCTTAAGATTCAAGAAACTTTCAGCTGGTTTGGCCGGTATTCAAGTTTTTCTTACAAGAGGGGAAATGGTCAGTACAATGTAAGAACCTTAAAAGTTTGGAGAACAAGAGCATATACTATCATATTTAATTAAAATTTGCCAGAAAAAATGATAACATAGCATGGATATACCTCTAGTTGTTCGTGAAGACACCTTTGAGCATCTAATTGAAGCTTAAGTGCCTCTCTAATTTGTAAGCCTCTGAAGATCAAGAACAGTGTTAATTTAGTAGATTATAAAACGAACTAAGCAACTTCACGAAATTACTATTATTACAGGAAATAATAAGTAGAATTACGTTTTGACATCAAGATGATGCACATTCTTTATGTGGGTTCTTTTGTCAGATTTCCCTGAAACAGAAGAAAGTTTTGGGTTCAGTATGTGGTGTTAACCTGATATTTGAAAGAATAGAAGAAAAACAAAGATCATGAACAACTTGTGGGAAGAATAACGCAAAGGAGAACAATCAGTCATATCCTAAAGGAGAACAATCAGTTATTCTGCATTGGAACTTCTTCAATCTACATTAGTTTATTTAAGTCTCAACTACAATTAAAGAATCAAAACAAAGGGAAAAAGAAAAGCTCATATTTTCGGCCTTGAAAAGCACTATAACAAAAACATCTATTCATCATTTGTGACATGAATGTGAGTAAATTCAAGCACCAAACATGAAAACTGGTAAATAACAAACTAGAATTCACCTTGGCTAGGCTCTGGAATGAATTTTGCAATTCTATATTTCTGCAGATGACTTTTGACATGGAAGATAGTCAAACCATCTGTGTCCATCATCTTTAATATAGCTTTTGGTGTTGCCTCTATAATCAAGCAGCAATAGAGGATTATCAGATGTTATGTTACACAGATGCATAGCCAATTAGAAAATTTAGTCAAGTTACTTACGCTCAGAGCCTCCAAGGCGATTCACACACTCAACAAACTTCTCATGAAGATCCTTAGTCCATCTGATACGTGTTTTGCTTGAGACTACTGCCCCATTAGAAGCAGAGTTTCCAACAGTGGACACACTTCCTGCTGAAAGTGTTGGAGACAACTTCTCGATCTGAGAAGAAAATCTCATATGTGCAACGGGTAAATTAAAAGATCCACGACCAACCTGCAAACAAGGAAATTAACTTCATAAAGAATCTTCAGTAATGAACACATGGCAACACTTTCCTGTGGGGTTTGCCAAAAGGAAAACTTACCATGCGATCCTGAATTCCCTTGTTAGGAAATGAGGAGCCCCTGATGACACCATCAATGAACAACTTCTGTTGTTCAATTGGGAGGAACTTGGTGGTGGGAAAATTCCCACATGAAATTTTATTGGACTTTTCAGGGGATACACGACATTGGTTATTATTCAATTGAGATTTCACTATTGACTGCAAGGTGTTTGACAAATCGTAGCTGGAGTCAGGTTGGTTTGTTGAATCCAAGAAAAGATTTTCCCTGGGAGATTGATACAGAGGGAATTCCAAGTCATTAATCTTGCATAACTGAGATTGAATACCAAGTTGGCAATCATATTCTGCAAATCCCATGCAGTTTTCTGCAGCATAAAACGCAGAGGCTGGTGACTCAAAACGGCTGATAATGGTGCCAGATGATTTGACATGGCCTATGTTTGGCAACTGATCTGTAGCTTCTCCTCCAACCACCGTAAGTGGTCCCATATTCCAGGCCTGTCTGATATCAAAATATTGACAATAATGATTACCAAACTCAGAATTAAAATCCCCACTTAGTCCATGACTTTGTTGAATCAATCCTCCCCAATGAACCTTGTTCTCGTTCATTCCCAAAATTTTGATGTAGGAGGGTAACAAGACTAATGCATATGTGTTAAAAATTGTGAGATATCATATCATATCATATCATACATAGAACAACACAACACTTTGGAAGCTCATAAAGATTGGGGAGGGGAGAAGAAGATTTGAGGCTATGGCATAAAATGATGTTTTATATTCCGAAAAGGCTTGAGGTATAAGATTTGAATCTAATTGTCTAAATGCTACCGTGCAAGGTCATTAGCTATTAATTATTCTTGAAAAAAGGGATAAGAATGAACAATAATGAATTGACATTAACGAAGTAGAGTACATGGAAACAAACAAAAAGTTTTGTCGAAATGTTGTCTTCACGTGAATTTAAACCAAATGCAAAAGAATCAATAGGGAAAGTAGGAACACTAAGCAACCTAATTTAGATGGGTCTGAAACAAGAGGTTAAAAGAAGTTTCAACAACATGAAAAACGGTCCCAGACTAATATTAAATACGAAATGAAAAATGGAGAATATTGATATGGCTTTATGAGCATCTGTAGTGTAATAATTAAATGTTAGATAAAGATACTGGTATAAATTCACATATAATAATACATCTGTTATTATTCCTGCAATGGATTCGGATGAAAAATATGTTATGAAATTAAGTCCTGTTCCATTGCTTGCTTGCTGCCACTGCATCTTGCAAAGTGGGGTATCAGAAGTTACCAGAAAAGTGCATCTAATTTTTATATTCATTATAAAAGCACAATGGAACTTTAACTATAAGAATCCCAGTAAAATTCAGTAACCTAATGGCCTCTCCATTACATAAAGGTGAAATAAAAAGATGGACAACGTGACACAGATTCAGTGCATTCATATGCACTCTCACTTCCGTGTTGCTGTAGATATTTCTTTAAGCATATTTCTTACCTCCATTTTTTTATTTTCTTGGTGAAATAGGTTTCATTTTCATAGACAAAGGGAAAAGGAACGTGTTAGAAATGATGCACAATATATACACAAATAAAGAAAATGGAAGAATGAACACGTTTAATGTGGAAAACCTTTGATGGGAAAAATCACGGGCTCAGGACAACCTAATTCATTCATTATATAAAAAAATTGGGAACAGAAGAAATATTAACAAGTCGATAGAACATTTTTTATCATCTTTTATTTGTGCCATAAGGTAGGTTTTTCTTTGTTTAATATGTTTCTCTAGTGAAACATTGTCTCATTTGCATGTTTTTATCATTGGGGAGTGTAAGTATGAGTTATGAGAGGTTTTATCCTTTCTTCTTGTTTCTTCTAAATTTGGATAAGCTTACAAAACTTCTTAAATACAATTTATGCATCTCTTATCAAATTATTCTACATCATACGACAGTTTATAAACACACTTAAAAGGGTGAATTACAAATCCATACACAAATATACGCATCACATCTCATCATATTATTAAGGGTTAAATATATTTTTGGTGGTTCCTTACCTTTCAGTAAATTTTTGAATTAGTCCATTTCGAAATTTTAGACCAATTAAGTCCTTCATATTTCAAAATACGTTAATTTAGTCCTTTTAATCAAATTTTGTTAAGTTTATTTGACATTTCAAGCAAGTTTCATAATAGTATTTGACTTAATATTAAAGCAAAAATGTGTCAAATAATATAAATAATTCAAATACAATCCTGAAATGCGTACGAAACATCAAATAAATCTAATAAAATTTGATTAAAATGACAAAACATCTTGATTTTTATTACAATAACTTTCATCTTGATTTTCCATAAATCTAAATTCATTTGTAAAAAAAAAATCAAGGTTAAACATGTTGATATCTTCAAACCTTACTCTTCTTGAATTTCTTACCATTTTTCTCACATACCGCACCAATTGTTGGCTTCGCACAACAATCACAAGAAAAACAATTATATTATAACAAAATGTTTTACATTCATGTTTCAATACATAGTACAACATATTCCAAAGAATAAAACATGTCTCCATATACATAACTAAGATAACAAAAAAAATGTAAAGATAATTAAAACAAAACATCATCTTATACAAGTGATAGACGATAAACAATCTAACAAAATTTAACACTATGAAACATTTGAGTAACCCGTCTAATATGTTTTTCATAAAATAGTCGTAATTTATTACTAATACATTAAAAAAAAAGTATTGTAAGTCATTAGACATAATTAAGCCACACAAGTAGAACATGTAAAATTAAAACAGAAGTCAACGTCGATACTAATTAACCTAACTTCGGCCATGAACGAAACTGCATTGTGTTGGTGTTGACGTAGACTAATTGAATAATTTAGTTTTTATATTATTTTATAATATTTATAGAAATTTGATTCAAAACATAACAACCAATTTGATAAACCCTAATAAGGAAAAAATGTTGAGTACTTGGAAAAATCCGCATGGGATGATGATTCCAGTGGTAGTGGATGAGGATAAAGAAATTCATATAAAACTATTGCACTGTGTGTCACATACGAAGATGTTAATGATTTATTTTCTGGCAGCAACCCAAAGGTCATTATCAAGTGGTGGGAATCAAATTAATGGGCTTGGAGTTGAAAGTTAGAGGGTGGAAACAAAAATTCCTTAGTAAAAGTTCAGTTTCAAAAGGAATAACCTACGTGGATTTAGAACCCTAAATTCAGTCGCTAAAGTGCACCAACCCTATCTTCTTCCTTCAAATTAACCCTTAGCTTAAATCTTCATATTTTAATTACAGCTTTAAGATTCTTACTTTTGACCTTTATGGATGCTTTGTTTGTTGTACATATACGTGTATCGGTATAACACATATTTATAAATCGATATATTTATTTTAAAAATAATAGGATATGATACATGATATATGATATACAATAATTCTTATAAATGAAAAATATGAGTGTTATCATATGAATCTAAATTAAAATCATATTTATTAAATTTAGGGTTAATTATATTTTTGGTCCTTCAAGTTCTAGTGAAATTTGAAATTAGTTTCTCTTCAAAATTTTTTACCAATTTAGTCTTTCATGTTGAAAAATGCATGAATTTAGTATTTTTAACCAAATTTTATTAAGTTTATATGACGTTTCAAGCGCATTAGTATTTGAATTGTTTACATCTTTTGACACATTTTCGCTTCAATGTTAACTCAAATATTATCATAAATGCGTTTAAACTGTCAAATAAACTTAACAAAATTTGGTACGAATGACTAAATTCACGCATTTCTAAAGAGGAAAGACTAAATTGGTATAAAATTTCGAAAAGGGACTAATTCTGAAATTCACTGAAACTTGAGAGACCAAAAGCATATTTAATCCTTAAATTTATTAACTTAAAAAATTACAAATTATTGTCATTATAAAATTATTATTGTTTTACAGATTTGAAAGTTAAAACATGATAAATGTATGATTGTTATTATGTAAATCTAGATTAAAATAATTTGTATTAAAGTTGTTTTGTAATTATTATTTTAATTAGACACGATCAATTTCATTTTATTGCCAAAATGGAATTAATTAAATTATTTTAAAATATATATTTTTCAAAAAAAATTATAATATATGATTGTTTGGCAGTAATTTTTGTATAATAGATTTAGTTTCTGTAGTTTTCATATATAAAAATCAATTTTGGTATATATTAGTGCTTCTATTCTGTTAACCCTGTGAATTGACAGTCATTTGTAAATGGATTAGAGGTATATCCCTTATCATTATAATAAAATTACTTTGATTTTTTTTTTCTGAAAATATCTATCTTTCTCTGGGTGTAATAGAACCTTGTTCCATCGTAATCCAATGATAAATATAAAACATTGGAAAGTGAGAATACTTTACCATATAAGGAATATGCTGCACTATTTGCATGCAGCCAGTTGACTAATTTTATTTAAGAGATGTATCATGCTAATTTTTATTAACAACCATTATGTTGATTTTGAAACAATATTCTATCAAACTACTTTACAACATATATTAATACCGTCATGACAATGAATTTGTCTTTTTCTTTTTATTTTTTTTCTTGGAGAGTCGAACTTTGATATGAAAATTTATTGCTGGAATCTTTTATAAAAATTTAGGTCTCACATCGACTAAAAATGATGAAGAATTAGAATATTATATAAAAATAAAGACTTATAAACTTGTTGTCTTAAAATTTTAGATTGAGAGTGTGTTAATAACGTATATGATTGGGCTTTGGTCTTATCGATATTATATATATATATATATATATATATATAATTATTTTTATTTAATATAAAAAAAATATTATATTTTTTAATTGAGTATATGTTATTTGACTTTTGTCATCAATTTGAGTTATCCAGAAGTTATTTTGCATAGTCATTGTTTAACTGTTTCAACATAAAAAGAAAAAAACTGAAAAACAATTCGAGTTTTAAGTTCATCAAAAATTTAAATATTTTCAGTTTAATTTACGTTAAAAAGTTTTCATTTTGTTAAGCATATAAAATTGTATATTTTTAACTTAATTATTGCATTACAATAAAATTCTTAAATAATAATCAATGATAAAAAATTATTAATTATTATAATTATTAATTTAGATATTAATTTATAAAATAAAAATTATTAGTAACTAAAATTATTATTATTATAAATAAAAAATTATAATTGATCGTTAAATTGGTTACTAATTAATTAAAAATTAATTTAAAAACTAATTCTTTTAATAGGTAAAACTTAAATAGTTAATATTTTTCATAAACTAATTCATCAGGTAATCAAAACCTTTATAAATAAATTTTTTATATCAATTATAACTTTTTATTTATAATAATAATAATTTTAGTAATTTATATTTTTTTTTTATAAATTAAAATCTAAATTGGTCTAATAACTTTTTGTTATTAAAATTATTTGTTAATAGAAAATTTTCTTATAATATCGTATTTAATTAAGGAAATAAATGTTTAATACAATCTTAATTAAAAATACTTAAATTTAGAAAAATAATTCAAAACTTAAGTTATTCTTTATTTTTTTTTCATGTAAAAATACGTAACCGATATAGGATGATTAACAGTCATATCACACTAAATAATTGAAAAATCAATATATATATATATATATATATATATATAATACATAAAATTTTAAAATTAATGCAGTATTTTCCAAATCTGCCTACCCCACGAATTTACAATTTCAATTTTCTCTTGTAACGAAATCTTTTTCTTTTATCAACTTTTCTAACGAAATGTTATTTGCGAATATGTTACCTTTTTGTCAACAGAGAAACTCAAAATCCATTCCACCTTTCTTTCCCTTCATTCTTTTCTCGCGCAAAATCTTATTACTCTACCTTTTCTTCTTTTTTTATTTTATTTTATTATATAATCAATGCCTTCCTTGATTTTGAATGATATTTCCAGTCAAATCTAAAAAGATGATAGAGCAAAAATAGTATAATATATTTATTAATAATATATTATTTTATTGAAATAAAAAAAAAAACATTAGGAATGATCGGAGATGTGGAGGTTCGATAAAGTTCTGTATGAAATATTTTTGTTTATTCTGATCAAACAGTTTCCATTTTCTAAATACAGTAAGCAATGATACAACAATGTAGGTGGTGACTATGAAATTAGTTTAGTATATATATTATTGCATTGATAACACACACGTTGATCTACCACCATTTATTTTTTATTTGAATCTGCCAAAACAACAATTAAAAACCCAATAAGTAGGGAATGAAATGAAAACAAATGTAAGAAGAAACAATGAAGTTCATGGTGATTGATACGATAAAGATAAATTCATATATAATTAATAATAAAATTATATGGTTAGATGCATTTGATGAAGTTCATGAATGGTTGTAATCCACGCAATAAAAATAATGACCCTTAGAAACTCTAAGAGACACTTTTAGAGTTTTCATTCCCTTTTTATTTAGAGCAAAGGGTCGTATGAGGAAGGAAAGATCATAATATATTTAAAGCCAGCTACAAAGTATAAAGGGATATTAAGAAATTCATGAAAAAAAATCCAACTTTTATATACTTTTCACCCTTTTCTTTTATGTTTCACATTTATTTATTTAAATAATCACTCATGTTATTCTCTTAAATTTGAGTAACTTTTATCCTCATGTGACCTTAAAATTAATTTTATCACTTTTTAAAGCATATTTTGTGACCATTTTAAATAAAAGAATATATATATATATATAATATTAATTATTAATACTAATTTCAAATAATAATAATAATTATTATAAAAATAATAATAGTTTAATATAATTTATCCTTTTATTAATTTTTTTATTAAAATTTATTAAATAATAGTTTTAAAATTTTATATTTTTAATTAATCTAAAAATCATTTCATATACATTTACTCTCAAGGGTATTTTGGTAATCTTCAAATTCTACCTATGAAAACAATATTGTTAATCTATCACATTATTTTAATCACTCAGTAACTTTCACAAAATTTATCTTTAAATCCATCTACCCTTTAAATTCACCGAAAGAAACACTCATATTAATTCACTCAAATCCACATATTCATCTTCACACTCTCTTCCAAAACTAAACTATATTTTCATAGAACAAAGTCTAACCTTGTGTTTGGATGAAGCATTTCAACAATGCTGAGAAATTAAAATGATTTGTATTTAAATTGTTTGCAATTAAATTCCCTTCATTTTCTAAATAATTTGTTTGGATAAAGAAATTAAAATACCTTACATTTCAATTTCCTATTTGGATAAAACAATTGAATTTTTTATGAGATAAAATTTTATTTTAACAATATTTATTTTAGGCTTAATTATGTTTTAGTTCATGATAAATTTGGAAATGGGTGTCCAGCTAGTCTGTGTTGTTGGGCCGACTGACCTGCCTAGGTCGTCGGCCGGTCGGTGCCGCTACGGTCTTCAAGTCGATGGGGCCCATTTAGGACGTCGGGCAGGTTGATCCCGTCTAAGTCGTTGAGTCTATTAGGATTGTCAGATCGGTGGGCCGATAGAGCCCATATAGGTCGTCGAGCTCGTTTGGCCTGTCTGGATAGTCGAGCCCGTTTGGGTCATCGAGCCCACCCCACGAGTTATCGAACCCGCCTGGACCATGTGGGTGCTTGGGCCTGACCGAATTTTGTGGGTCGTCGGGCCTGCTTAACCTATTTGGATCGTCAGACCAGCCGGACCTGCTTAGTTCATTGGGCTCGCTCGACTCGTTTGTGTCGTCGGGCCAGCCCGATCCATCTAGGTCATCAGGCTCACTCGGTCCGTCTGGGTCGCCAGACCCACCCAGCCCGTCTGGCTCGTCGAGCCCACCTATGGACTAGGCCAAATTGACAACTCTACCAGAGAGTCTAAAGTGTAAGGTTGAATAAGAAGAATTTCAAATTCCACCTATTTTGAGGGTATTTGAATTTCTACTAATTTGACAAATTGAAATACTTCAAAAAAATGCTTGCATTTGAAATGCTTTTTAATTTTTCTATCCAAACAAAACATTTCATTATAAAGAAATTTAAATTCTTCAAAAAAAAAACTTAATTGTTTCGTCAAAATACCCTGTCCAAACACACCATAAATGAATCTTGAAAATAAAATCAATTATAAAAAATATATTTTAACCTTGTTTTTCATCAAATAAAATGAAACTCAATTTAATTGTTTTTCTTTCATGTAGTGGCATAGTAGTAGTGTTAGGTTATACAATCATACATGAATTATTAAAATTTAATGTCACGTGACCATTAAAATGATATATATGTGATCTGTCTTACAAAATTACTAGACTTGTGAGTTTTAATATTTGTTCATTACAATAATTCTAATGCAGGGTCAAAATCTATCTATCTCATTACTCAATATATATATATATATATATATATATATATATATATATATATATACACACATTTATATAAAAATTTAAATACTGATAATTTCAAAAATCCTTATTTCATTTTTTTTATCAATTAAATTTCATAAAATCATATTTGCACTCTTATACATTCATAGTAAATTTAGAAAAAAAATTCATAAAATACTTGTAATTAATAGAGAATTTCTATGTCCTCTTTCACTTTCTTTATTAAAGAAACAACAAAACAAACTTATATCCAGTAATAGCATTTTGGTAAACATAAAAAATGCAAGAAATGTTTTGTATGATTAATTTTTTTAATTGATAAAAAATATATATATATATATATATATATATATATATAGGTTATAATAGTTTTATTTTTTTATGCTATTATAAATTTCATCTATCTAGATGTGTTTTTTTTTCTCTGATTGGAATCTTAATTAGGATAATTAACATTTTTCTAAAGTTGGTTCAATATCTTATTTTCTTAGATTTTGAAAGGGGGAATGTAAGTTATGTGTGATAAGGTGGAGATTTTTACCAAATCGGGTTAACACTTTAATAGTAATGTGAGCAAATAATAGATTAATTCTGAGGGGTCACTTTAGAATGTCAAAATTTAAAATAATTTTTAGCATGAGTTTTATAAAAAAAATTATATTTTTTCTCTTATTTAAATTATACTGGATACTCTTTTTGAGACTGGTATATGCAGTTTTCTTTTCATCTTTTCAATTTTCAAAATTATAAAGTGCAATAATTACTGTCATTGAGGTTTGCACAAATTTAAACATTTCAACAAATTAGCTGTGTTTTTATTCATCGATACTGTCAAACTTTTCATTCAATTTATAAATAAATAAATTTTGTCATTTTTCTAAATTAGGAAATTGATATAACGTTTCAAAATAATGTGAGAGTCAACCCAAAACGAGTTCTCGAAATAATATAGGAACATTTTTTGGCTTCATTATCTCGTATGGGAAGAATTAAAAACAAAAAATCTGACTTATGGAATTTGGAGAAAATTAATCACATATTGGTGGATAGAAGAATCGACTTTTGAATAAGTTAGGTTGACTAAGGATATTAAGTTCGAAAGTAAAAAAATTAGTTCTCTTAATAGATTGGGCTTGTTAGCTTATTTGCCCCTGCTAATGATGGGCCATCATTAAGGGGCTTTGTGGTTTAAAAACATGGGCCTATCAGTAATAAAAATCTGTAATTTTTAGATTTGGGCCTAACTGTAATAAAATAAATTCACAATAATTTTAATAGACACAACTGTGATCACAATCTTTATAAATTTATATTATAACTACCCCATATGAAACATTTATCGCATCATATGAATTAAACCTCTTGAACACTTGTCAAGAGACACAACTTAATGTAAACATTTATTGGAGAAAATAACAAACTTAAGTGTTTCAATAAAAATCATTTGATATCATATCCAAGAGATCAAGATCACAAAAACATATGAAACAAAAGTCAACAAGTGTCTTGAGTTGAAAACTTCACAAAAAGATTTAGTGATAGATTTTTTTCATTTTCTTTAAATTTTTGGTGATGTCATATATTTAGTACCAAGTGTAATTAATAAAATGAGAAAGAAAAAAAATACAATTAATAGAAAAATACTCATAAGAAGGATTGATTGAATAAAAGTAATAACAATTAATTATACTATTTTTTCACGGAAAAAAATAGACATTTTGTGTTAAATCAGATCTGTCTAATATAACTCAACCAAGAGAGGGTGAATTGGTTATTCAATCTTTTATTGATTTTAAAGGAATCCTAAAATTTTCTTCAGTCTTTATGACCCCAAATAACCAATTTTCCAATTCTGTATTAATGGACTAATTTAAGCAATTAGGAAAGGCATAAAAGACGAAAGAAGCAAAGAACACAACAATTTTTAAACTGGTTCGATTCAAGATGAATCTACGTCCAGTCTTCTCCTAAGCAACCTGAGCTCAGGAGGATTCCACTAAATTAATAGAGTTGCAAGAATTATAAGAACATCTATATAATTCAAGACCCTAAAGACTAAGGGCTTTGATCTATAAATCAAGAACTCCCCCTAGATGCAATGCCTCAACACAATTGCACCTAGACCTTCGCTCACACAACGAATCAATAGTAAACAGAAATACAATTCAAAAGAGAGCAAGGAACGAATACACCTAATGGATGTGCATATGTGAAACTCAATCCTCAATCCAAGCTTGACCCTCCAAGATTGAATCCATTATCAATCTTCTTGAATGTCCAAATGAATGATCTCTAAGAAAGCAAGAACTATGTGAATCTTTAATCTTAGAAAAATCTCTCAGAAAATCTCTTCGTGATTCAGTTATTGCGTTATTCTCAAACTGATTTCAAATCTGTTTTTAAACAAGAGTTCTGCTGCTAAGATTAGTGGATTAGGGAATTTACCTAATCGATTATTGTGGGTGATTTTTCAATGCATCAGTGCAGTGCCCTCTGATAATCCATTAGTTAAATGTTCAATCCATTAGCAAGTTCTACATATGACATATTCAATAGACTGACAACTAATCTATACGGTTCAAGCTTGGTTTACATGAAATCCTAGATATGCATCACCTATTTACAAGATAAGTTCAGGACTAAGTCTAAGACATTAAAATAGTAACACAATGACTTTGGACATCATCAAAATCAGCTTTGTATTATTAAGCGAGCTCCCTTTTCAACATTTTGCATATCCATTTTTAGGGTCAAAGTATGTCACATAAAATATGAACTAGATGTGAGAGACGTAAAAACCAAGATCTTTTACATTGGATTACAATAATAACATGGCTTCAATGTTTGAAATATTTAATATAATTTAAAAATAAATAATTAAAATAAAAATTCTATTTTTACTTATATTTTTATGCACTATTCATTTTATGGGTAAACAGTTTTTTTAAATTGACTACAAATTATTTTTGTTTAAATCATATTGATGAAATTGACTTTTATGTCTTCCTTCTTTACCTACAAATACCATTTAGGTGCATAGAAAAAATACACAACAAATAGGGATGAACCTTTTAAAGGACCCAGGAGAGTCACGACTCCCCCAACATTTTTTTTTAAATTTGTATATATTTTAAAAATATATATATATATTTTTTATTATTTATATTAGTTTACAGTTTTTTTAGAATTTGAAAACTATGTTTTATTTCTCCTCTAGTATTTTTTGTTCTCTTTTATTCGGTTTCTCTCTTTTCCATACCTGTCTTACTCACCTCTTTTTTCTATCTCAATTTTCACTATCAATCTCTTATCATTTTCATAATCAAATTGCACTAAGACGAAATTAAGGAGTTAAGGAACATTTTGGACCCAACAATTTCTTTTTTATGAGTAGGTTTATTTTTTATCCCTTTTTTTTCTTAGAAGCAATATATTTTCCTCTTATATGTGACTTGTCTACATTATAGGCAGATCTCTATTTGTTACAGATAATAAAATCATGATCTAATTATTGATCAAACAATTTCCAAGCCCATTGTAGTTATTGTAGGCTTTGAAGTTGTGCAAGGGAAGAACAATACTAGGTATCTACTTTAAGATAAAGGAAGTTAATCATTTAGAAGTTGTTAATTTTATTAAAATATTGAGTTTTGGTTTTGAGATTTAGTTTGGGGTATTCATAATTTTTTATTTTCCTAAATAGGTGAAATGTGACAAACTCATATTAGAAAAATCACGATAAAGAGTAAAATAATTGATTCTTTTTTCAAAAGGAAGACTTATGATGAAGATGAAAAAAATATATATACGTCAACTAAACTTGAGAAACTTCATGAGAATCCAAGAAGTGAAGAAAATGAAAAAACAACTCTCTAAAGTTCCTAACGTTAAATATAATGAATTTGAAAATTCTTTAGAACGTAATTCGGAGAAGCGTCATATCATGACTCTTCCAATTTTTTAGCTACAACTGAAAGATATTTTTCTGCAATGAAAATAATCAATAACAGATAGCGAAATAAGATGGAGGTTGAATTTTTAACAAGTAGCATGATAATCTATATTGAAAGGAACATTGCAACAAGCTTTAGTTCTGATTCAATTATTGAAGTTTTTTTAAGTTACCAAAAAAACGTAGAACAACACTTTGACTAAAGGTAATTTTTTCTGTTTTGAATATATTATTGTAGATTATAAACTTTATGTTTCACTTTCATATATATTAATATTGTCATATTTTGTTGGATTCTACTATCATTTGTATTTGTTTTGAGTAGAGGAAATGATGAGAGGAAATGAAAACTTTTTTTAATTAGAAAAAATAATTTACAAATAAAAAATATAACTTGGCCCCTTAAATTTTTGTTGAAGTTTCATCACCGACAACAAACACATCTACTTGGAAAAAATGTTTTTTTTTGTCTTTTGCTATATATTGTCTTTTAAAACATTGTTGTTCATAAAGTTTAGAAATCTTTCGCTACACTCCAATCGATCTGACAAGGTTTGTTATATTGGAAGAAGAATGTATAATATTGCTACACTCGATCGATCTGATAGGGTTTTTATATTGGGAGAAGAACGTATAATATTGTGTAGTGTCATGTGCAACAATGGGGACATTTTCTCTCTAAGGACAACATTGTATGTGCCTCAACCAATATTATTTGTACTCTTTATGTCATTTAGAATTTTGTTCTATATTTTAATTATTATTTTTATTTGTTATTTGGTTTTATAAATCTTTCGTTATTCGTATTTCTATCTTATTCTTATTTTTATATAATAATTATTATTATTCAATTTGTTTAATATTTTCCAAACATTAAAATATAGATAATTGCATAATGGATATGCATTGAACAACCAATATGTTTTTCACTTAAGAAGGGTATAATGATCAATTTTACGTCAACATGATACTTAAATCTACACTTTTGAATTTTGAACATTTTAGGAGTGTCCAAATGCAACCCTTCTGCATACAAATTACATCCACAGTGCATGATCACTCTTGTGCAACTTTCATGTGCTCTAAAAGAACATCGAAAATGACACCACATTTTGATTACATCATCTCAGCTCTTGTTTTTATTCCCTTCAACTGCTAAACCTTGAAACTACCAATCATTATAATCACTTTAAAAACTTCACCAATATCTGCAATCATATCACTAAATCATCGTTGCTAAGGAAAATAAAGCAAACATTACGCAAGTAAAAATATTGCAGCTCTGACTTGTTCAATTCTTAATTATTTGATGTATTTTTAGCAAAATTTTTTGGTGGGTTGAGAAGTTCTCAAAATTTTATGTCATCATCAACCTCTGCATGCATTATTGGAGTTGGATTGAGTCATGTAGTTGTTGAGTTTTGTAGCCAATTTAACCTTTTCAACTTTCATTGCTGCAGAAGCTTACACATATATACAGTGAATGTGTTATTGCTTTTTCTTTCCCTTCCTCTTTATTCTTCCATTGAGTCAATTACGGAGAGTGAAACAATATAAAGATACAGGAATACTTCAAAAGATCATTTTGTATATTTTATATGTTAGAAGTAGACTTTAAACTTAATTTAACTCTACAATCGGTATCTCACTTATATATTATGAATTGACTTTATTTTTAGTCGATGTGGGATTTCTAACACACATCCTCACGCCGAACTTGTAAGATGAGGTTTGCTTTGCACCTTATTTATGTATTATGAATTGGCGTAATCTCTAATCGATGTGGAAATATCTCACTTTATAAGAAAACAAAAATGAACATAAAGTACATAAAACTAAACTGATCTTTTATTAACCTAATTTATGTGTACATTAAGTTTTTTTTAATATTTGAGAAAAATAATTTTAATTAGTTAGATTTTTAATTTACAGGAGATTTTTTTAAGGAAATGATCTGAACAAAGTTTTTGTTCATTTAGTTATTTTATGACAGATTAATACCACTTAATTAATTCCTCTGTGTGTGAACTTGGTATTACCCTGGAAGAAATAGAATAAAATATAGGAAAGGGAGAAATAAAATAAAGGAAAGGGAGAAATAAAATAAAATGACTAGAAAGGAAAACTAAATTAAATAAAAAGGTAGAAAATTGAGACATTATTGAGAATAAGAAAAGTTGAAATGCAGAATTGCATGGGAGTTTCGTTGACGGTGACAAGTGATGCTGAGGGAATATATTAAAGGAAAGGTGAATTATTCCTATCTTCTGAACCCACTATTAATATATTTCTTTTATTTCTTTTAACTAATTTATTCATTTTTGTTTATGTATTCTTGCATAATACTGCATTGAAAATTTAATGGGGACACAGAAAATTGCACCCTTATATTTGTACAAAATACTGTGACTTTTTTCGTGTTCAATTGAGACTAATTTTGAAATTGTACAAGTAATTAGTGAATGAAACTTAAATAAATTTGAGAGCCAATTTTTTCAACAAATAAAAAAAAATGGAAATGAAACACAAAGTTTAGATTGGAAATGGTTTAAAATTGACCCAACTTCGTTAATATATATGTTTCTAAATTACTTACTTTAATTAAATAAATTTATCCACTGATGTTATTATGATTCCATAACAACCAACCTAATACATAATTATCATAACTGATATCATATATTAATTTATATTAATTTTATAGTATGTATAAATAATTTGTCACAAATATAAAAATGTTGATATAAAAATTAAGCTTGTCGTTATATATATCCTTCTACAAAATGTGTACATTTAATTTTCTCAATTCAGTGTCATAAGGTACTCTTATTCCATCTTTGAATCTTAGTAGGCCATCTGATCTTAAAAGAGAAATCCAACTTAAATATTATCTAATAAATCAATGGTAATTTCTAAATAGTTTTTTCTTTATCATTTCAAGGAAATAATTAATCATTTTAAAACTGGTGTAATTATATTTTCTAAATCCCTTAATCAATTTTTAATTCCTTTACCGATTCAGATAAAGGTGGTAAAGTGAACTATGATTTGCGAATCCATCCACTGCTTAAACAAAATTTAATAAGTTTGGGTTGAAGTTGTGAGTTTCGTTTGATCCATCTCACCCAACTAATCAACCTGGCCGGTTAAAATAAATGTTAAATTATATTTTTGGTTCCTATTTATACAGTAAAATATCGATTTGGTTTTTTCGTTTCTGTTTATCTCAATTTGGTTTTTATTTTGAGAAATTTTGATGTAATCAAGACATTTTCGTTAGTGGTACAGTAATAATGTTAGAGGAGTGTCACGTCAGTTCTTGGATTTTATTTATTTATTTATTTATTTAATTTTTTAAAAAAATTAAAAATTTGCCATGTGTCAAACTGACATCGTGTCACGTGGTAGTGACAGTGCAATGTGACAGTGACATGCCACATGTCACTATTATGTCAGGTGTCATTTTTTCATTCTCAAATTGATTCTTGTATTTTTATTTGTCTAAATCTAATCTCAATTTTTGTAAAAATTTAGCAATTTTGTCTCTCTCTAAATTGGAATCAAATTTAATTTTTATATAAATAATACACAAATATTTCTATCAAAATTGATATTTCTAGTAAATATTTTTAACAAGATTAAATTTATTTAAATTAATATTTTACATTGAACTTTACTTAAAATTGTTTTAAAGTTGCTAATAGAAAATAATGCTAATAGAAAAAATTCAATAAATTATATTGATATTTTATTACATCATACTTTAATAATATTTTTTTATTTAAATTTAAATTTCAAAAAGTTGTATATTTTTAAAATGTGTAAAGTTTAATCATTTCTATACAAATGTTTGAGTCGCTGGAAAAATAATAATTATATAAATTTTAAAATAATTTTAACCAATTTATATAACCATTGAAAACAAATAAATTTAAAAGTTGAAACAATTTTAAATAAAGTTGAATGTTAAACACAGATTTAAATAAATATAGTTTTGTTAAAAATATATAATAAAAATATTAATTTGAATAAAAATGTCAAATTTAATAAAAATATTTGTATAACATTTATATAAAAATTAATTTTTGTTTCAATTTGGAGACGGATGAAATTGCACAATTTTTATAAAAATTGAGACTAAATTGAGATAAAATAAAATTACAATAACCAAATTGAGAATGAGAGAATGACACTTGACTTAAGAGTGACATGTGATATTGCCATTGTGTTACTTGTCACGTGTTACTGTCCCGTGGCATGACGTGAATTTGACATGTGATAATTTTTTTTTAAATTAAAAAAATAAATAACAAATTAAAAAAAATTAAAAATTAAAAGAAAAAAATCAAAAACTGATACGTAATTACTACATTAGTCTTTTTTAAATTAAAAGTTAAAATAAAGAATAATTAAAAAAATGGATAAGAATTATAATTTTTTATTGATAATAATTACAAATCAATAATTTGTTATTTTTTAATTAAAATTAATTGATAATGAAGAATTTTCTTTTATTACGTGATGTAAATCATGATAATAAATTTCAAAAGTTCTATAACTTATTAAAAATATGACAAAACTCACCACCAGTGACCCTTGCTTCAATGTTAGAAAAATTGTGTATATTACATTAACATTAGAAAAAATTCATTAAATTTTCTAACATGAGATCACATATCTCCAACCACAAAAATGTATATATATATATATATATATATATATATATATATATATATATATATATATATATATATATATATATTCATCCTCTTATCATTATTAACTCCAGTATTAGCAAGCTTCACAAAATCACCTTAACATTACAAGTTGAGATTGTTTACTAAAGTATGTTCAGAGATTTTTATTTTTATTTTTTGAGAAAAAATGTTAAAATTGTTAAATCATATTTTGATTTCAGTTTTAATAAAACTCTTAGTTTGAATATATTTGATGTAAATTTTTACTTAAAAAAATAATAAGCATCAAGAGCAGCGTAAAAAGTCGTGTTTAAAACAAATACTTGAGTGTACGTAATTTGGGTCATGTCTCCTTCAAATCCAACTAATTGATGTGTGAGTTTCATGCAGTGCTTACTATTTCACCATAAAAATTAAGTAAAAAAGGGTTAGGAATTGAGATAACCCTGCGGGGTTTTTGAGTTGGTAAACATGGCAACATCATATTGCACTAAACTTATAAAACAACATGTAAAACGTTCTTATTGTTTTTGCTACGAAAAAACACCTACATAATTTATTATTTAATTTAACTTTCTATCACTTTCAGCAACTTAAAAAATTAAAATAGTTCACACAAAATTATATTTTTAAGGTGTGGTACACTTATTTTAAATCAATGCCTCTTATACACGTAACATGAGTAATCCTTTTGAAAAATAAGACACCACTCACTTTATGACTAAATATAAGTCACACTTATCCAAACAATAAAAGCGAATTAATTAATAATGTATATATATCATTTAGGTTAAGTGAAGTTTAATCTTAATATTTCTTTATTTATCTTTTTTTCAAAGTTTATTGATAGTTTTAAGTTCAAATAACATTTTACAAAGGTACACTTTATATTATACCTGATAAAATAATATCAGGTTACTTTAATCTAAAATTAGAATTAGTTCTTTTACAAAATTTCAATATATTTTAGTCTCTAAATTTTAAAAAAAAATTGAATATAATTATTTTAATCTAATTACATTATTATTTTTTACATGTTAAATGTGTTTCATGTTAGTATGAGAGTTGTTTACAAAGTTTGACACACGGTTCAATATTAGAAAATACGTGTTCGACACATCAATAAAATTTAATATAATTGAGTTAAAATGACTATGTACATTCAATCTTAAAGTTTATGGACCAAAATATACCGAAGTTTCGAATAAAAAACGAATTCCAACAATGGATTAAAGTTCAGATACTAAAAACATAATTAATCTAATAGTATTCTTTTAACTAATTTTAAATTTTTACACGAGTTCAATCTTGATTAATATTAACTTTTGTAAAACATATAACAGCTTACTTTCATAAAATAGTGAAAGCCTTTCATTAAATTGAACTGAAATAATCACTAAACTTTACACAAAAACCCCACGATTTTATTTAATTAAATTTTGTTTCAAATAACATTAACAATTAATTAAATTAACACTTTTAATTAAATTTTATGTTTCAAATGGTGAAATTGAAAGAAGATAAACACAGGGAATTCTAAAAATGAAAAAAACACACACATTATTTACACAACATTGATTACTTTTTTTATCTTTAAATAGAACAATGTAAAAAGGAAATTTCTCAATCTTATTAAGCCGCTAGAAGTAAAATGTTAAAATTCATTGAGAACTACTTAACTGTGAACAATTTCATTTAACAAATAACACCAATAAAATCCACAGATTTATGATAAATGAAAACTAAATTTTTGCGTCAAAGTTTATAGAACTAAACAATAACAAAATTTTAGCTGAATATCCTTAAACGAGTGGTGAACAGCTGTGAAAAACAGAGTTAAGTGATCGACTTTGTATGTAGTCATTAGTCTTCAATTACCCAACTTTCTTACGTTATACTCTTACAATTATTATTATTTGATGATCTAATTTCTTATGTCATTCAATGACACACGTTCTTCCCCCATATAATAATAACATAATAATGCAAACAAAGTTCTGTTCTGCGTGAAGAAACTGTCAAAGTACGTATAAATCTGCAGGATGCTATTTGTTTACGCAAAAACCAGCTTTGCCCACAAATGCAGAAGAAACTTCTTACCAATAAAAAAAAGTAGGAAACTGCAGGGTTATTAATCAAACATTTAATAATATAGTTCCTAGATAAGGTAAGGTATTATATAATATAATCTTGGGTTCGTAATTATGGCGATTCTTGAGCCTTAATCACCGTTCTCGAATCTCATGCTACTGTGATTAACATAATTACACCATCAAGAAAGAAATTGAGTGTTCGTGAAGCTGCTGAAACCAACCAAGTTTTTTAAAACAAACAAGCGGGTCTTATTCCCAACAACATATCCACAAAAGAAAAAGAACAATTTGACTATTTTTCGCACAGAAAAAAAGTGTAGGGTAGGTACCCTTTAAATAACCCACAAAACAAAGGGTAAAACAGTAATTAAAAAGAGTTGGCACCCCATATAAACTACAACAACAGCTCTCAAAAACATGGACCAAACCAAACACATGTAACACTCATCACTCTCTCTCTCTCTCTCAGACACTGTTTCTTTCTATGTACCTGCTCCTTTAGTAACACACAAAAATGTTTAGCCCTTCTCATCTAAAAACCTTGCACCCTCTTCAAGTTTTCTCACTGAAACAACCTTCGTCTTCAACCATAAGCTCCATGAAGTTGAAGAGAATCGTCCACACCCTCATAATCTCCCACTTGTGCCGAATCATTCGTGCACTCTCCAAAGTCAAAGCTGTGGTGGTTGAGATTCTCAAGGACAATTCAAGCATCCACAAAAAGCATTTCAGCAACAGGCGCAAGAAGATCATCTTAGGCTCCTTCAGGCTTCACTACAACTGGTGCTCCTCCAAATCCTCACACGTGTTACCGGTTCCAGAACCGGTTTTCGAAGGGTTGGGTTCGGGAGAGGCACAAGGTGAAGATTGCCCCTACCTTCGGTGGCTTGAAGAGAAAAAGGTTGAAGAGAAGAAGGGTGCAGGTGCAGGTGGTGCAAAAGATGAGCATGAAATGAATGAGATTGATGTTTTAGCAGAAATGTTCATTGCGAATTGCCACGAGAAGTTCAGGTTGGAGAAGCAAGAGTCTGATAGGAGGTTCCAAGAAATGCTGGCTAGAAGCATGTAAAAAGTTGTAAACCGATAAAAGCTCGAGATGTTTTGGTGTTTCTTTTCGAAGTTAGTTCCCTCGGTTGTGCGGTGCTTTCCCACATTCGAATTCGAAACTGTTGACAACATGGGAAAGAAAAGGTTGTCCATTGGGTCTTATTATTTATGCTCGCTCATGTTTATTAATTTGCCTTTTTCTTTTTATCCAAACTTTTCAAAAGACCAAGAGAGGGGAGTTTGAAGAATTGTACACGATCTGTGATGGGCTTGGGAATTGTGCAATTCTTCTGTCTATACGCTCACACTGGCTTTAACCTTTAATTTTCAGACTTATTTTCATCATAATTGAGAACTGCTGAATGGAATTATTATGTATCCAAGATGCATGATCATTGATCATTGAATATTTATCAGTTATTTTATGTTCACACTCACGTATTAACGGAAAAATGTGACAGGGAATAGTTAATCACGTACATTCAAAGCAAATACCTATGTAAACAGCGTACTGTGTTCCAAACACCTAAATATAGGTATAAATTATTGGACACCGACGTCTTATCCATTGTTAAACGATTTTTGTTGGTACTGTCTTGTTTGTTAGTCCATGCGTAGGTTGTGGCCAAAACAATGAGAAAGAAATATCAAACTTTCCAATTCATTTGTTAACATATCTGTTTAAGACTTTTGCGGATCGAGTCTGAACTATGATTTTTTTTTATGCCAGTTTATTTATTTCCTGTGGGAACGAATATGATATTTTTACTTTTTAGCATCTTGAAGTTTCCAACCCTACCATATCTCTTGCTGACTGCATAGCTATGGAGCACATGTCAATTGTAGAGCTTCATTTTGCAGAAGTTACGTTTACTTAAAATTGTTAACCATTTTTGTTTGTATCTGGACTCTAGATAAAGAGAGGACTCGGTCTGTACCCAACTCACCTACTCCAACTCCTCTCTTCTTCCATTTTTTTTTTATTTTTTGCTTTGAATTTTAGTTTACAAACATTTGATGAAATTTCTGAAATTAAGAAAAGGGAGAAATTGTTAGAAAGGTAGAAAATGAGCTTTATGTAGCACACTACACTAACAGAAAAGACTAGTTCTTGGGTTCATAACAGAGAATCTTAATTAACCTTAACATGATGCAGACAGTAACGATATTAAAATGATGGTCCCCATTAGGTAGGTAAGTGCTTGGATCAAGATGCACGCACTCTCACTCACTACCGGACAGCTAGACAGGTTTTGAGATAGTTAAGGTGATAGATCCAACATGTGGTACTTTTCAAACCCAAAATCATGTTTACAAGTAAAGTAATATATACTAATTCATTCAGCTTCTCATCTATTTCTGCAATCTTCAGATGTACCAACTTAGAAGGTTATATATCCTTTCCCTTCTACCACTCATTGTGTTCTGTCTTACTTCACTTTAATAACATTTCACAAAAACAGAAAACCGGACATCATGTGTATCAGCCTTAAAGGACGAGCACATGTCCATGACAAGAACATAGGTCATTCATGTCATGTGCTTGTGAACTTAAACAAAACAAAAGTTGTATTCTTTTAGTCTAGTTTTTTTCATTGTATTGTTGATCTTGGACCATGCATATGCAGTAGCATTTGCTCTCAAAGTTTGAGTATCCCAATAATTGAGCAAAAAATAAACCTGGTAAAACAGATGGTAAAAGAATTGTTTATCCTCAAGTGGGTTTCTGAAAGTCAGAGATAAGCTAATTAATATAGTAGCTAATTGCAAGGGTAAATAATTGATATTAGGATAATGGACTAGTATAGTCTAGGCTAATCTTTGGGATGGGACTTCTTGTCTGATTAATGTTGGATCTTGAAGAAACCTGTGAGGAATTAATAATTACACAAATGATAAATAATTTTGTAAATAAACTATTAAGTATATTAAAAACTATCTCAGTAAGATCCAAGTATTGTATGATTAATAATAAATACTGGGTAAGGAAATATGCTAAGTATCACATCAGTTCATGCATGATGAGACTATCTTATGTAATTGTTGAGGAATCTCAACTATTCAGATTAAAGTTGAGTGGATGAACAGAAATAATAATGAGAGAAGTAATTTTGAGTTCTGAGATGTTTGTCAAAGTACAGAAGTACAGGAATTAAGAGCAGTGAATAGTCCCTTAGCAATTATGCAGGGTTGATATGAGGGTAAAAGGAGATAGGTATGGCATCAATATTGATGCCTTTTATTGTGGTGATAGTTATGCTTTATTCCGAAACTTCTTTTGTTGCTTTATTGCAGATAGGTGTGGAAGCTTTAATGGATACAAACTTGGTGCCTTTGGTCTCCTTGTTACCATAGAAACTCTGCTTTTACACATAAAAGTGAATGGGTGGAACCACTTCCGATTTTATTCTCTATCACAGGATCAAATGGATGAGGTGCTTCTACCTGCTCTAATTCCGAACTTCAAATTTCAAAGCCAACATTGTGGATCTCAGGATCTATCTCTATTGTACCAGCATCAGGAATACTTTGTTTTACTATGTTACAAATTAATTACACAAGCAACACACAAACATATCTCTAAACTTGTTTGATAGACATTTACAACTAAAAGGTTTAAAGACAAAGATATCTCCAACTAGTTACAAAATTGATCTTGGCATAACATCTCACTTAAAATATTAAGATATATTAAATAAATGATCATTATCACTTATATATGTTTAATATTTGTGTCTGATGTGAGACTTAATGTGCCATATGCAATGACAAAACTCTTTTTAAATTCTTAACACATTTTTTTGGGTTTATATGCATTTCATATAATTTAAAAACTTTCAATACTTTCATATAATTTCTTTTCCAGACATTCTGAAAATGTCTCGTGAGACATAATTTCTTTCAAAAGTTTCTTTGCAGTTTAGTGTTTACGATCTATTTCAAATTCTAAGAAAAAAAAGTAATGCAAAGTGCTAAGAACATAACACTTGGAATAAAAATGATCTCAGAGTTTGTGAAAGTGAAGATCGCGAAAACGAAATATGGGCTCTGAAATGTGAATGTAAGACAGAAAAAACAGCTTTAGGCACTACTCTCTTGGCCTATTTATTAGCCTATGTCTACAATCCTTCTTCGTTGATGGGTCATGATCCATCATTTTCTTTTTTAACAGCTTTGGATTTTGAATGTTCAAAACTTCGCTTTCTATTTCTTTTAAAGTACAAGAAAAAAAAAAGTACAGTAGAGAAAATAGATTTTATACAGCGAAAATTCTGTTTGATAATTTTTTGTTTTATTAGCATCAATCTTTATATCAACATCAATATTTAAAACTGTATAAATTTATGTAGAAAAAAATGTTTATTATAAGAAAAGGATAAAACACATTGCTTAATAAAAGCTTAGGAACTCTTTCAGATGTTTAAATTCTGCCTTGTTTTAAAAAAATCATGATTTATAGCTAAAAATTACTCTTGAAAGAAGATTTTAATTTAAGGGTTAAAGTATGATTTTAGTCTTTTAACTTTAGCGCAAAAATTTTGTTATTTTTTAGTTATCAAATTTTAAAAATAAATAAATATAATTTTTTAATTTAATTACATTAATTTTTTTTTACTTGTCAAACATGTGTTTAATATTAACATTTGAGTTATATTGTTTATGTAATTAATTGACATGTTTTACCTCAATATTAGGAAAATGTATTCAAAATTTAGGAAGTAAAATATATTTATCCCTTAATTTAAATATTTTGATAAATACAATGATTTTAGTACTCATAAGTTTCTCCATGTTTATTTATACTTTAAAAGTGTTTTTATTTTACTATCTAAAAATATTTTTAAATTGAATAATAATATTTTGATCACTTTTAATTCACCACTCCAATGATCATTGGATCATCACATCACACCATTTCATTGAAAAAAAAAACAAAATAGATAATTAAAAGGTGATAAAAGTGATGGATTAAAAGTAAATAAAAGGATGGATCAAAATATAATTATCTTTTTAAATTCTCTTCTTCTGAAATAATCCTTTCAAAAATTAATCAGCTATCTTAATATAATATTTTCTTAAATTAAATTGTTTACTTTTATAACGAAGTAAAACTTGCGGAAACGAAGTAAAACTTTCGATATGACTTACGGAAACATGAATCTGGACATACAATTATTTTAATTTAAAATTTAAAAACAATAAATTTATAAATTTATTTTATATTTAATTTTTTTAATATTAAATATGAGACTTAGATCATCTCCTTCTCAAAAATTATAGCTTGATGTCAAACGTATGTGGGCGTGACTGATAATGTATTTAATATTTATTTTTTTATTTTCTTTTTGGAAATCATTAAATGATAGCAATGTTTGATATCAGCGCCAAATAAGTTGCAATCTATTTGGCTGTAAAGCAAACTTTGTACCTAAAACATGCATCCTCCAACAACTCACTAACCAACAACCAAACGTGTTCTCTTCTCATCACTCATTTTGACGTTGCCATGATTATAGATCTCACTCACCATGCTCTGTCAAATTTTCTTAATCAATCTCATCAAATGGAATATAATTTCTTCAATTCTAGTTCTTATGTACACTTTATGTCTCTGCTTTCTCTGATGCTCAAACATGATGACTAAAATCATACAAGATACAAGAGGAGAAAATAGAAACAAGAAAAAAGAGCTCAGAATTTGGAACAATAAAACAGACAACAAGATCAAATCACAAAAAAACAGACAACTAGTTCTGAGTAGGATTTGGTATGCTGGATGGTGCTTTTCTCAGGCTCAGTTCCACATCTTTGTTCTTCTGTTTCTTGCTTCCACCTATCTTACTCATACTTGTTGAAAAAGAAGTCAAGGATGAAGATGGAACCTCTCTTGACACTGCCACACTTCTCTCTCCTGAAAACCTCTGTTCATGGGAGACAGAGTACAAGGACAACACAACAAGGTGAACCATGACCAACGCCAATACAGCCACCAAAATTCTGCTACTTCTCATCTTCATGATTCTGATAAATGAGAAAGGGTTTTTTTTAGTAGGAGAGCGAGAATGAATATTTTCTAAGAGTTGGATCAAGTTAATATGAAAAGAGCAAGAGCATGCCTTGTGCACGTGGTTTGTATTCTCATGTTCAATCGTGTGATTTTCTTATATTTAGAATTATATTTGAATTTCTAATAGTTTGGTAAAAAGTAATTTATATTTTGTCATCTTTCACCATTTTTAAAATTGTCTTTCCACTGGTTTGCCTTGTGCTTCCATGTTTTGGGTATGACACGTGAAAACTGAAAGCCTTATACTTGAGTTAGATTAGAATTGAAGCAGAAGATCCCAACAATCTTAGTTGGCTTGTCAGAAACATTTGAAAACACAGTTTCTCCCTCAACCTTTGTTTTTTTTCTGTTTCTTTTGTACTGGAGATTCTTCATGTTTTCACGAGGTTGGAAGATGGGATGAGTATAAACTACGAAATTCAGGATCTTGCAAAATTTTGACTCACCCCACATGATTGATCTTCACAAGCCTACCCCACTTTTAGTCACTGATTTTGACTTCCCACTAGGATATATATATATATATATATATATAAAAGTAAAAAACATTATGAGTCTTCATTCAATAACGGTGGTCAGATTCTTACCCCACATCATCGGAGTAGATTACTTCCAAATACTATGGAGGCATTGATGTGTCTCCAAGACTGGTTATGGACCAATATGGAAGGTAATGAAATTAACACTTTTACTTATATACTTTAATTAAGTGATTATTAGAAATTTTTAATGAATCATGCTCTTCTAGATTAAAATTGGACAATATGAAACTTTATACAATGTTGCAAGATGTGGACATTGATGAAGTTAGTAATTTCTTTAATATTTTATTCAAAAATAAACTACAATATAAATTGTTAGTGATTTTTTATTTGTTTGTTTTTCAAGAATCAATCGGAGAAAGTGAGCTTGTTAATCCAAACACTAATTATGGTTAAATATTTGTTTTTTAAACTATTTTTGTAAATACCCGTGGGTACCCGTGGATACCCGCGGATATGAAAAAATAGACGGGTACCCACATAACGGATACCCGATGGATATGGGTATGGGTATGGGTACGGGACGAATATTTATCCAGCGGGTAGAGTACGGGGGAGCTACTACTCGTACCTTACTCGCCCCGTTGACATCCCTAGCGACAACGCCTGTGTGTACAATTTTTTATATTTGTGTGATATTATATTAATATGTAATGATAATATAATATTATTAAATTAATATATAAAATAAAATTATATTTATTAAAAATAAAATAAAATATATAAGAAAAGATGAAAGAATAATTGTTGATAAATAAAAAAAAAGGTTTATAAAAATAATGGTCAATTTTTAAAAATTTAATAAATAATTATATTTTAAAAAGTAAAATTAATATTTTAAAATATGAACACAAAATAAAAAATCTCTTTAACACGGTTACATAGTCAACATAGGGAGATATTCTGCAGACAAAATAGTAAAAGGTAAATCTATGCATAAAGGACCAAGGCCCTATAATTAATTACCTGTGCCATGACCTATGTCCAATAATGTTAGTGATTCAAGAATTATCTAGGTGTTCTAGTTTCATGTTCATCAACTTCTAAATTTTAAAAGAAAAAACACAAAGTAATTTTTAAAAAATATAGAAAGTAAGGTAAAGAAAGTTAATATAATTCTACATTTCACCTTAGATATCAGTTTTGGGTTGTGATATGACTTTTTCATGTGCAGAAATTGAAAATAAAAATATGGATTTTGGATAAATAAACTTTAAAGGATACTATGAGTTGTGTAATGACACAGAAAATAGTCTAAGTAGTATCGATTTTTAAAAGATGATTCTATATTATTTGATTAATAAAGGTCATATAGATTAAATGTTTCATTTATAAAAATTCATTATTTTTATATGTTTTTTTCTAAAACAGTCTTCTTATCTTCTTTAGAATTTTAACTCTTTTTTTCATCCTTTTAAAGATCAAAGATTATATGAGTGATCTTAGCAGAGAGTTATACTTTATCATTCGATCAAAGTTAAGAACAGAGTAAATTCTCTTTTGTCCCTTTTGAAGGTTGTGTTTTGAGTTGCATGTAGCATGTATAGTTAAATACATGTGACTCAAAATAATTTAAAGTGAAAATTTCTTTATTTGTGATCATAAGATTACACTTAGATTTTTAATTAGAGTTTTGTTTGTATAGTTAGATTATCCTGTGGGGAATATAATTTTAAGGTAGGGGTGATCATGGATTGGATTTTTAGTAATCCAATCCACATCCATTTTGGATCCAAATAATTGGATTACATTTTCGATCCAAATCCATTTTTTCAAAAAAAGTAGATTGGATTTTTTAAAAATCCAGATCCAAATATTTAGATCAAGTTTAAATACAGATCTAAATATTTGGATCAAGTTCAAAATCCAAAATTCATTTTTCATAAAATAAATTCAAATTAAATTTTTTAAAACTTATGTTCATAGGGCTGACACCATAGAATTTGATAGATTTTTTGTCAGGGCCAACGAGGCCAAATTTCAGCATGGGATGAACTTGGATGACTTTCGAACGAATTTCGTCGGTCGGAACCGATTTGACTGAACATGGCCAATTTTCGATCACAGTTGACTAAGTTGAATATAGTCAAATTTCGTTCGGGACTTATTCGATCGAATACGGCTAAATTTGGGCTAGTGCCGACTCGACCAAATTTTGGTCATGACCAACTTGATTGAATTTGGCCAAATTTACGTCAGGACTGACTCGCCTAAGTATGACCAAATTTCGATCGCGATCGACTATGCCGAATACGACCAAATTCAGGCCAGGACCAACTCAGTCAAATTTTGGTTAAGGCCAACACGATCAAATTTTGACCGGAGCCGACTCGACTGAATTCGGCCGAATTTCGGTCGTGGCCAACTCATTTGAATATTGCCAAATTTCGATCGTGACCGACTCATTTGAATACGATCAAATTTCATCCTAGGCCGTCTCAGCCGAATACGACCAAATTTGGGCCAGGGCCGACTCGGCCAAATCTCAATCGGGGCCAACTTGATTGAATTCGACCGAATTTTGACTTGAGCAAACTAGGCTAAATACAGCCAAATACGGTCAAATTTTGTCTAGGTCGACTCAGCCAAATGTAGTCAAATTTGGGTCGGGATGAACTCAACCGAATACTTTCAAATTTTGTCCAGGACCAACTGGACCAAATTTCGATCGGGACCGACTTGACAGAATTTGGCCTAATTCAGCCAAATTAGGGTCACGCTAACTCAATCAAATACGACTAAATTTGGGCTAGTCCGTCTCAACCTTTAGCCTAACCTAACCAAAATATAAACTGAAAATTTGGATTGGATATTTTGGATTATCCATTTTGAAAATCTAGATTTAGAGTATGGATATACAATCCATAAAATATATAAAATGTAGATCAGATTGATATCCAAATCCAATAAAATGGATTGGATTTTTAATAAAATGAATATTAAATGGATTTGATCATAGCAAAAATGGATTGGACCATGAAAATTAGATTTTTTGCCCATCCTTAGTTTAACTTTTCAGATCATCCTCTGGTTCCTTCCACTCATTTAAGAGTTCAATAAATATAAATTATTGTTGTTATCCTCAATTTTTATTTTTATGTATTAAATAAACATTAATTATTACTTTTACCCTCATATTTTTATTCTTTCAATTTTATATGTATTTAATCTCTTTTTATTAATACATTTTTTTACAAGAGTATAATTTAAATTTGTTAGTACAAATTTATTCATACATTAACAATTCTTTTATTAAAGTTCTAAAACTTTCAATTAAATTGTAAGCTTTAAAGTTTACGAATATAAATTTCAAGGTGTGTTTACGGACGTCTCACATCACACGTCCCACGTCTCTCACGTCCCATGTCACATGTCACACGTCTTATGTCTCTCATGTCCCATGTCACATGTCACACGTCCTACGTCCCACGTCTTATGTCCCACGTTCCACGTCTCACGTCCCATGTCCCACGTCCCACATCTCTCACGTCTCACGTCTCACATCCCACGTACCACGTCCCACGTCCCACGTGTAATGTCTCTCACGTCGCACGTCTCACGTTCCACATCTCACGTCTCTCACGTCTTACATCTCACGTTCTGCGTTCCACGTCTCACGTCCCACATCCCACGTTTCTCACGTCTCTCACATCTAATTTCCCATGTCTCACGTCTCACGTCTCCCACGTCTCTCACATCACTCACGTCACTCACGTCTCCCACGTTTCTCATGTCTCACGTCCCACGTGTCACATCTCCCACGTTTCACATCCCATGTCTCACGTCTCACATCTCATATCTCGCGTCTCGCGTCTCACATCTCACGTCTCACGTCCCACGTTCCACGTCCCACGTTCCACGTCCCACGTCTCACGTCTCACGTCTCACGTCTCACGTCTCACGTCTCACGTCCCACGTCCCACGTCCCATGTCCCACGTCCCATGTCTCACGTCGCACGTTCCACATACCATGTCTCACGTCCCACGTCCTACAACCCATGTCCCTTGTCCCACATCCCATGTATCTCACGTCTATCACGACTCCCACGTCTAACGTGTCTCGTCACACGTCTCTCGTCCCACGTTCCATGTGTCACGTTTCACGTCTCACGTCCTACATCCCACGTTTCACGTCTCATGTCCTACATCCCACGTTCCACGTCTCACGTCCTACATCCCACGTTTCACGTCTCACGTCTCACGTCTCACGTCTCACGTCTCACGTCTCACGTCTCACGTCCCACATCTCACGTCTCTCGTCTGACGTCTCTCGTCTGACGTCTCTCGTCTCACGTGTCATGTCGCACGTCCCACGTCCCATGTTTTACGTCTCACGTTTCACGTTTGACGTCATACGTCTAACGTTTCACATCTCACGTCCCACGTTGTACATCTCTCGTTTCACGTCTCACGACGTCCCACGTCCTACGTCTCAAGTCTCACGTCGCACGTCCCATATCCCATATATTACGCCCATGTCTCACCTTCCACGTTCCATGTAACACGTCTTACATCCCACGTCGCACGTATCACATTGTTGCACTAAAATACTTTATTCTTTCATAAAATAATGGTGCTTTAGTTTACTGGTTGCAATAACTAATGTTCCTTTTTGTTTTTTATCCTTCTTCAGATAATAGCTTCTTATTGATCGAAAGAAGGAAGAGAAAGAACATTATTTTACCGGAAATAGGAAAGCTAACTTTATGCAACAACAGTAATTTGAAGTTTTTGCAGATGTCTGTTATCATTACATGGATGATTTTAGTAAAATGTTTAGATGTTGGTAGACAATATTTTTTTATTGGTTTTCTGTTCTAACACTCAATATGCGAAGAGATGTGTCACAAAATTCTAATCAAGGGTGGGCAAAACATCCATTTTTTATAATCCAGTCTATTTTTTCTATGATCTAATCCATTTAATATCTATTTTATTAAAAATTTAATCCATTTAAAATCCATTTTATTGGATATGGATATCAATCTGATATATATTTTATGAATTGGATATCCATTCTCTAAATCTAGATTTTCAAAATGGATAATCCAAAATATCCAATCTAAATTTTCAATTTATATTTTTGGTTAGGTTAGGCTAAAAGTTGAGACTGACTAGTCCAAATTTAGTCGTATTTGATTGAGTTGGCATGACCCTATACAAAATTTGGCCGAATTCTGTCAAGTCGGTCTCGATCAAAATTTGGCCCAGCTGGTCCTGGATAAAATTTGGAAGTATTCGGTTGAGTTCACCCCGACCCAAATTTGACTGCATTGGCCTGAGTCGACCTAGACAAAATTTGACTGTATTCGGCCGAGACAACCACGACCAAAATTTGACTGTATTCCTAGTTGGCTCTAGTCAAAATTTGGTCGAATTCAATCGAGTTGGCCCCGATTGAGATTTGGCCGAGTTGGCCCTGACCCAAATTTGGTCGTATTTGGCTGAGACGACCTAGGATGAAATTTGGTCGTATTCAAATGAGTCAATGACGATCGAAATTTGGTCGTATTCAACTGAGTCAGCCACGACCGAAATTTGGCCGAATTCAGTCGAGTCGGCTCCAGTCAAAATTTGGTCGTGTTGGCCTTGACCAAAATTTGATCGAGTTGGTCCTGGCTTGAATTTGGTCATATTCGACAGAGTCGATCCTAACCTAAATTTGACCAAATTCAGTCGAGTTGCTCATGACTAAAATTTGGTCAAGTCGGCACTTGCACAAATTTAGCCGTATTCGGTCAACTAAGTCCTAAACGAAATTTGACTATATTCAATTTAGTCGGCTGTGATCGAAAATTGGCCATATTCAATCAAGTCGGTCCCAACCAACGAATTTAGTGGAGTCAACCCTAACCAAAATTTGACTAATCAGGCCCTGACCCAAATGTGGCCATATTTGGCCAAGTCGGCTCTGGCCAAAATTTGGTCGTATTAGGCAAAATCGACCCTGGCCGAAATTCATTCGATCTCGACTGAAATTTTGTCGAGTCAACCTTAGCTCAAATTTGGTCACGTCGTCCCTGACCGAATTTCGTTTGAAATTCATCCAAGTTCATCCCATGCTGAAATTTGGCCTCGTTGGCCTCGACAAAAAATCTGCCAAATTTTATGGTTTCAGCCCTATCGAAAATCTAATCCACATCCATTTTGGATCCAAATAATGGATATGGATCCAAATTTGTGTCCATAGGGCTGACACCAAAGAATTTGACAGATTTGGCCGAATACTTCGAAATTTTGTCCAGGACCAATGGGGTCAAATCTCGATTGGGATCGACTTGACAAAATTTGGCCTAATTCGGCCAAATTTTGTACAAGGTCATGTCAACTCAATCAAATATGACTAAATTTGGGCTAGTCCGTCTCAACCTTTAGCCTAACCTAACAAAAAATATAAAGTGAAATTTTGGATTGGATATTTAGGATTATCCATTTTGAAAATCTATATTTCGAGAATGAATATCCAATCCATAAAATATATAAAATGTAGATTAGATTGATATCCAGATTCAATAAAATGAATTTTAAATGGATTGAATTTTTAATAGAATGGATATTAAATGGATTGGATCATAGAAAAAATAGATTGGATCATAAAAATTGGATTTTTTGTCCACCCTTATTTTAAGGAATATATTTGAGTTAGAGAGTGGTCTTCTAAAGGTAATGGAACCCTATTATTTTTATTTTTTTCAAGTTCAAATTTGTATAATAATTCTATGCAAGTTAATGAATTGAATGATTTCTTAATTAGTTTGTGATCTATGATGTAATGACGTAATTGATTAATAATTCATATTATGTGTTATTGAAATTATGAATTTTCAACTAATGCTTTTTCTGTGTTGAGCTGATTTTCTGTGTTGAGCATAAGCTTGTTGTGTTAAAGGTTGTAAAATTTGAAATTAAAGGTGTGCTATAAAATCAATAAGAAAGTCACTGCAGTATGACGCAATTTTAGTTTTAAAAATATGATGCAATTTTAGTTTTTGTCCTTATTTCAAACTCTTATCCTATTACGAAAAGTATGGATGAAATATACAAGATTCATTGATAGCGAACATATGCAACGGTGAAAAGTCAATAATCCTACTTACCACTTTTCAGTTTGTTTGCAATAACTACTTTGAAAATTGATTTTACTTATTATTATGTCAATATAATATTTTATTACAATATGCTGTGTCAAATAAATTTAAAAACAAAAATTGATGTAAGAATAATTTTACATGTTTTTAATGAAAAGCTTCACTTCCAAGTTCTTTGAAATATTTTATTACATAAATCTTTTATATATATATATATATATATATATATATATATATATATATATATATATATATGGGTTAAGATGTTTTTAGTCCCTGAACTTTGGCCAAAAATTAGAATTCGTTCCTGGTTGAAACTTTGATAAATTTTAGTCCCTAAACTTTAAAATTGAATGAATATAGTTCTTTTAACCCAATTACGTTGACTTTTCTTTTTTCAACATGTCAATGTATTTCATGTTAATATATGAGTTGTTTGCATCGTTTGATACATTCTCGACTCAATATTTATCGAAAAATGCATTTGAAACCTAAAAAAAAATTAACAAAATTGGGTTAAAATGACTATATTAATTCATTTTTAAAGTTTAGGGACCAAAATTTATCAAAGTTTCGACTAGGACGAATTCCAATTTTTTGTCAAAGTTCAAGGACTAAAAACATACTTAACCATATATATATATATATATATATATATATATATATATATATATATATATATTCACTATTTACGTTTTATTTAAAATAAATATTCAAATTTTAGAATTGTGTTTCTAATAAAAATTTCAAAACGATTTTTTTGCATATTTTATATATTTTAAATTTAGTTATTTATTTTTATCCAACTTACATAACATGTTTCATTTTTTATGAGAATTTTGAAATTAAAATCTTAGATTTCAAATTTTCAACTTAAAATATAAATAATAATATTTTTTTTTATTCACAACACATCTTGATTAAAAATAATTATCTTAAATTCAAAATCATAACGAGACAGTCACATTTTATAAAAAAAAATCGTTAAATCTTTATAAAATTATTTTCATATAAACCCACAATAGTATATTACAATTTAAAACTATGAAATACACAACGTCTAATTATTATTAAATATAATACTTCACTATCCATAATTTTCAAAGTTGGAATTCGATTGACACATTTTTAAAAACTGAGTACCAAACTGGCACATCTGAATAGAGTGAGTACTGACAAATTAAACATTATATTTATATGCACCACGATCTATCATTTGTAGCTTTATATAGTTTACTCTTCACAATTTTTGTATCTTTTAACGTTTTGTGTCTTTATTAAGTCTACTCAATAATTTTTATATCGTCCATCATTTTTATTATTAGAGAATTAACTATTATATTTTTCTACATTTTTTACTCAATATTTCATTTAAAATTAAATTAAATTTCTTAATTTTAATTAACTAAATCTTAATATATTATTTAAAATATTACAAATATATAAATAATTTAAATACACTTTTATCATAAAATCGATTAAAATATTATTATTGAATTTTATAAAATAAAATTTATATTAAATTTAATTATACTTTAATAATTTTACCAACTTTTGAAATATACTATAATTCTAATAAATATAGAAGAAAATAAATATACTATAATTTTTAATTTTTTTAGTATTTTGTGATCAATTATTTAATTTATGATATTATTATTGGGGACGTGTTTCTTATATAAGAGGAAGTTTGACACTGAGAATGGCACTGAAGTCTGCACTGAGAATAGCAGTGACAAGCAGAGACAAAGAATATTAAAAGGTTATTATGAAACTTTTGATTACTTGTATGCATTTAGAATTTGCTCCCACCCATTTTCTTTTATTGCTTTGTTTCTTTTTCAAGAACGAGGTTTGGATTGGAATACGTGGAAGCAGGTACCAGAAGAAAAATCAAAGAACAAGAAGAAACAAGCGAAGACAGCAAAGAATTTGAGCGGGGTAGCATGGACCAAATGCTTTCTAAAATCGAGAAGGAAGCATACTATAAAACCTTGCGTGCTTTCAGGATTCAATCCAATGATCTTTCATGGGTAATTAATTATCAGTTCCTTCTCTTATTTATCTCTCTCAGCGATCTTTGTGTTTTTCTTCTTGAAACCGAAACTCCTGCACTTATTGTTCATCAGGAGAAGGAAGCGGTTCTAACTAATCTCAGGGAACAATTGAGGATCTCAAATGATGTTCACGGAGAGCTTCTTCGCAATCTTGAGTTTGATAACGCGCTGCAAAATGCAATCAGACAGAGAGAGAAACCAACTAACCATGGCGGTGATGTTCAAGATGCAACAGGAAACAAATCTCCGCGGCCAAGAACTCGGAGAATATCCGAATTGGTACGCACCATCTTGCATTGGAAACCTTTGCAATCATCTCAGAGATTAAATATTATGCAAGAAACATTTTGAATATCTTTCTTAGTTTGTGACAAGAAAAATCATGTTTCTGTTATTTGATTAGTATTTAGTTGAGGACACACGAGTGCAGGGTAGAGAACCTGGTGGCCTAGGCCAGTATAATAATATTCCAGTTGCAGGAAGAATTGTTAGACATGAAAATGTTGGGTGGAAGAGAGCAGAGCAAGAGACACAGAAAGATTGGTCGATGAGGTAAATACATGTCATTATTATAAGTATTGAGATTCATAATTAATATATATATATATATATTATAAGGAGAATGGTGTTTTCAGGTGGGTAGAACTCTGGCTTCAGTTCATGTAAATTCTCTGGATCTGAAGAGTGCAAAGATATTGCTGATTTTGTACCTATGATTGTTGTTATGGTCCTTTTCACCTTCTTTTTTCTTCTACCACTGTTCAAACTTAATACAATTAAGTGTACAGGAACATGAGAAGGTCCTTGTTGACGCAATTACATAACTTGCAGGTGATTTTGATGAATTACTGTACATAAAGGATTCTTGTTGCTATGAAATTAGTTGATTTTTGAGTTCTGAGTGTGATGAACTGTACAATGTTATCAAATTAGTAAACACATTTTACTTTTTACGTATCCATTGACAGATTAAAGTGATGTTATAGAGTTTGTTCGATTTGAATTTGCCAAGTCAAATACAAACTTTTTTGTATGGTCAAAGTTTGATGAAATTCAACTCAATCCTACTCTTAATAAGAGTGTACTATTTAAAATTTAATTGGATTAAGATTTTTTTTTTATGTAGACTAAAGTAATCTCTTAAAGAATAAAAATAATGACCTATTTATTTCTGTTCTTAACTTAAAAAATGAAAAGTTATTATTAATTTTTATCGTAACTTTGCATTTATAATTGCCTTGAGAAAGTTATATAACTTTTGAGCATAATTGGGTATAAAATGTTATTTTCATAAACACATGTTTTCTTAACTTTTTTAAATGTATAATATAATAATTCTGTAATTTATTTTCTTAAAATAATTTCTAATTGACCAAAAATACTATATCAAAAAGCTGTATTATATTCACCTTCAACACATGACATAAGTTTCATTGTTAGTTTTTATTCTAATATATCAATTTCAATTAAGTTGATGTTTAAAAAGTATTAAAATTTCCCGAAATAGGTTTAAGAGCTATACCTTATAATAAATCTAATGAAAATTATGTAATAATGATTTGAATGTATTCTATAAGAAATTAGATACGTTTAATATTAGTATGAAGTAAAAAAATTGATAGTTTAATATTTTGGATGAATAAAAAAAAAATCTTTGTATTTCTCATTTATATCATATACATCTATACTATAACTAAGTGTAATATAGAAAATGATGTGATAATCATGTGAATTTACTGTACAAAACATTAAATACATTTATATAGCACCAGTAAGAAATAAATGATTCATAATTTAATAATTTAGATGATTGAAAAAAGAATTGTATTTCTCAATTAAACCATATACATATGTACCACAACTAAGTGTATGTCTAATAATATCTTTTTTATTTCCATATTTTATATATAGTAATTGAAGCTCAAGGAATCTTTCCGACTTTTCGCATAACATATGTATACTCATTTATAATAAAATAAATGTAATTTTTCAAACTAACAACTCAAATAACGTAATTTTTAACAACATTCTAAGTAAATAAAAAAACAAAACATATAATATTATTTGAAAGGGTAAAGTGTTCTAAATATCTATCAAAATTAAATAACTTAGCTAAATTTAATTCATATGTTATTATTAAATTTATCAGGTTCTACACATTGGCTAGAATAATTAACATTATGTTGGACAAACAAAAATTCGTTGTGTTAATAATGATTAACTAAATTTTAATACTAGTTAATATATATATATATATATATATATATATATATATATATATATAATTAAAAGTAAATTGAAATGTAATATGGGATGAGGAGGGGAAAATGTGAGTGGAGGAGAGTGTTGGAGAAAAACAGAAATAAACATTTATTTTTTACTTTTATAATTAATGCAAAAGTTTCAAGGACTATATAAAAGGAGCACACAGTGACTCAGAATTCTGTCTATTGGAGTCTCTGCCGCTTCTCCTTCTCCTTCTTTCTGTTTCTTTTACACTTCCTTCCTTATTCTACAATTCGTTACGCTTCCGAAATCCTTCTACTCTTCGTTTTTATCCTCGCTCGGTTGCAATATCCTAACAACGTCATCATCATGATCAACGTGAAACGCGAACTGGACGCTGATGATGATTGCAGTAGCGATGATAAGCGTGACTCTGAACTCCACGCCGTATGCGACGACGCTGATTACCAAACACCGAAACGCCGTCGAGGTATTCGTTCTCGGTATCTGGCCTTCAAGAACATGATTCATGGTAATTTCGTTTTACTCGCTTTGCTTGATTCGTACACTTCGTTTCGCTCTAAAATCGACTTCGAATATTCCTTACTAACTACCACTTAATGCACAAAAACGACCGCCAGTCCTGTGCCGTTATCGGTTTTCTGTGTGAGGAATGAGATAGTAGCGTTTTGAATTTTGACTGCATGTGTACCTCTTGGCTTTTCAGATGAAAGGGAAGAAATTGCTAGGCCTGACTCTGACAAGTTCGATTTGATCTTTAGTGAAATGGAGAGCTTACATCAGCAAGGTATTTATTTATTTATTTTTGGTAATGCTTTGGTTCTGATTAGTTTTGAGGATTTTTGGAGGAACTATAGTTTTTAAAGTTATTTGTGGAAATTAAATTAATAATTCCAAGCACTGCTAAATTAAGCATATTGCCTCACTTGTTATTATTTACACCCAAACATATATATTGTCTTTAGAATTTCATCCAATAAGGCACCTCTCGTGACAAAATCACCGTCAAATTGGATGATTTATATCGAACATACAATGTCTTGCTCCAGACGCACTTTAAATTGTTTATGGATTAAAAAAATGCATGTATTTGACTATATTTTAAATATATATTTTTTATGGATAAAACACAATGCATTTGACTATACTTTAAATATATTACAATGTATGTGATGCCATAGAATTATTAATTTTTAATATCAGTGGCATGCATGAAAGATCCTCCATAGGAGGATTTGTTATCGTCTAATGAAATGTGGGTGAAGCTATGGTTTGTAAGATGAGATTTTTACTAATTAATATATTCTATTCAATTCATATCTTTAGAGGTTATAAGTTATTAACAAGAATAGTTTCCGTTACCATGGACATTTTAAGAAATTAAGTAGTAAGTATCTTGATTTCTTCTTATTATTAAAACTTTTTTGGTCTTTTTATGAGTTTATCATAGTCTATTGTATAGGAGACTAATCACGTACAAATAATGTGACTTTTTCAACAAGTTTCACATTAGTTGAATCGTATTATTAATATGAGTTATCAATTGAAGTGGAGAAGAGAAAAGGAAAAAAGTTTAAAATTCCATAGTTTTCATAGAATTAAATACTCTCTTTTGAAGATATTATTTAGAAGAAATTGATGGGGCCTTTTTAATTTTATAATGCATTTATTAATTTGTATGAAAAATTTTTATTTGTCTCTATTAAATATTATGAATATGTGTGTTTTTATTGATAAATTATGAAAAAATTTCAGAAATCGATAATAATAAAGATAAATAAAGATAAAGTTAACACATAGGCTATTTAAAATTTCAACAATTCCAACCCATTTAATTTACTTTAATTTACGTGTGTTATCTTAAAATTACTTTGTATTAAGGATTAGAGGTCTAAAAAATTCAACGGTGTCATCATCATTCATAATTAAAATGTGCTTCCAAGATACATTACCATGGAAGTGGATGAAAAATTCTATTTAGCAAAACAAATCAATTCTATTTAGCGAAACAAATCCCGTAAGACTATGTAGGGATGCGATGATAGATAGTGAGAAAAAAAAGACTAAAGAAAAATAATGAAAATTAAAATTAAAATTATATGAATTAAGAAAAAAATACTAGCTAAGAGACGGGATTTCACTAAAAGGTTTGGAAGTGCATGTAATTGATTTTAGAATAAAAAATATATAGCAATTGTTTTATTTAGACAATGATCATAGTGTCACTTGATTCTATACCATGTTAAATTACACGTGATAGGAAGGAAATAAAGTAAGTGATATTGACAAAATTGGATTCCGATTCGTTAGATATGTTTACATAACTCATTAAGTCATATTCATAATCGATTATATCTTATTGAAATGGAGATTTTCTAACAAAAGAGCACATATAGAGTCAATTAAGGGACGTATATGAGGCATACTACATGTAATATATAGATGTTAATGGTCAACATAAGTAATAATGTGTTATGCATAATCGATTACATAAATTCTGTTGCATTAAGGCCATATTGGGAACTACATATTTAGTTATACATACTACGTATTGGATTATGTACCAATTAATTCATATGAATTAGCCAAATGTGTTCTTCACAGGTGACACATAAAAGTTGGGTAATGATACATAAAAGTTCATTGGCAGATAAGAGGAATTATGACACGTTATTAGGTTGAGCAAGGACAAAAGGAAGAAAAGTTCAAACTCATGTTAACTTTCTAGACAAATCATATGAAATGAGTGATTTGTATGGAAATGTAAATATCAAGTCATCTTTGATGTTATAAAAGGATGTGTAAGGTATGGCTCCATATGAGCCTGAGCAATGAAATTAGATATGCAACATGATTGCTATGTCAGTAAAAAAAGATAATACTTGGCATATCATTCAGAGATTCACATTGACAAGAGGTAAATTATAGGATTATAGTGTATAAACATTTGTAAACCTCACCATGTAAGTTAATTGTATAGAGTTAAATTAGTTAAATCTACTTTATAAGATAATATTAAAATTTAGTCTAACGGTTTGTTGAGTTTATTGTGGTAGTTGCTTTCATAATATGCCTTTTGTTAATTGGTTCTGTTCTAGAATTTCTTGTTAAATTAAAAAAGAAAAAAACTGTTAACATTTTTCGTTCTTTAGTTGTGCCCCATGGTAACAAATACAATACCCCAAGTTCATTCAGTGTAGTTCGCAAGACTTTGTTTCTCATATTTAAGTTTTTATTTTAATTTTTTGTCTAATTTCAGTTACAAAACCAAGAGAACAAGTAGCTGATGCAAAGGCTCTTTTGGAAATCACTCAATCCCTGGTAATGTCTGTGAGGACTACTGCGAATGGTGGAATAACTCCTTCAGACTTTGTTACGCACATTCTTAAAAAGTTCGGAGGACATGTTGGACCAAGTAATAGCGCAGAAGATTGCAGTAGAAATTCAGTAGCTTGGAATGATATTGGAGTTGCGGTGTCACATGTTTTTAGAGCAGGTTATGGGTGCTGTACAATGTAATGTCCGTTCCGTATATAGAAGAGAATTCTTTGTTATCGATTGTAATATTTCTTTGGGTGTTCATTTCGAATTTTCTTATTCAGGATGGCCCCAATGGATGCTAAAATAAAGCAGAGGAAGGTCATTAATCGTCGAAAGCCTGTGAGACCCACTGAATTGGCTCGGCCTGAAGAGGTAAAACTTATTATTGAGTCTGCGGTTTTGCTAGAAATAAAACAGGAGAGAAAATAAGAGTTCACTAGCGGTGTTCATTTTGATAGACCTTTAAATGCTTCACAAGTCTTCAATTTGTTCATCCATGATTGGAAGTTTCTTACGGTTTACCTCGCATTTATTTGTGCTGAGAAAATTATGAAAATGCAATCTTTTAGCCATAGTCGAGAGTATGGAATTATTAAAGCTACGGTTTTTTCTGTTTTCAGAATTGTAAATTCAGTGATTTTTATGTAATATGACATACTAATCTCTTTTTTTTCCTTTTATCATTGTATACTTTTGCAGCTGTGTGGAGGTTCAGGGGAAGAGATAGCGGAAACCGATAAGCTTATGTTAACTATGTTTAACATCTTAAGGATCAACAAAGTTGTGAAGCTTGAAAATCTGGTTTTGAATCGGAACTCCTTTGGACAAACCGTGGAGAATTTATTTGCTTTATCCTTTTTAGTCCGAGATGGTCGGGCTGAAATAAAAGTTAACGAGGCCGGATGGCAACTAGTTTGTGAGTTATTTTAAAATGATTATACTAACTCTGGACTTATATTACACAGTTAGCCTAGATTTCACCTTCATATTTTTTCATATACTTGCTCAACGTCAGCGCCAAGGAACGCTCCTGCTGCAAATTCAGTTGTTTCCGGGGATGTTGCTTTCAGCCATTTTGTATTCCGATTTGACTTCAATGATTGGAAGGTATTTTTACTTGTAATTGTTTCTTGTATTAAATTAAATTTAGTGGATCATTTTTCGTTTGTCTACGTTTTCAATGATTTTATACTGGAAGCAAACTGTTGAAGAGAAAAAGAGGAGCTCCTTTGTCATGTTAATTATTAAATTCTCAGTTGATGGTTCGCACTGTTGGGGTTGGAGAGGAGCTGATGCCTCATAGGAACAGTGAATCACAGAGATAGTGCAGTTTATGCGGAATCTCATGCTCGGGTAGTTTAGTTTCAGATGAAGTTTTCATATGGATGCTGACTAATCCTTTGAAAACTTTGAATTTATGAATATTTTTTCTGAAGCAAACCTGTTCCTGAATGGATGGTGGCGCTGCCGCATTTAATACTGTGCTGTGCGTTTAAAACGTCCGAGCAATCAGATGCTAATCAACAACGATTAAGCGTTTTATACTGTCCGTTCTTCCTATTATAAGGGAGGAACAAATAGTGAGAGTAACTTGAACTATCTTTTCTATCTTTCTAACTGTCCCTACCTTCTAGTCCATTCTTACAAGCATTAAAATTAAAAGAAAAAAATATCCAATGTTAAAATATGACTTTTAAGTTGGTCTTTTATGACATAATTAATTTGTGGACATGAAGTAATAATTAGAAAATAATTGTAGTCAACCAAAAAATTATTTGTCTATTGAACTATTTTTTGTTCTGCTCAATTACACTAGTATTATAAATTATTATGTACCTTCACCTATTTTTGAACTGTACTATTAAATTAAATTAAGTTACTACTATTCTTTCTTATATGAACTAAATTGTTACGTACCTTAACCTGATTCTGAAATAACTATCAAATTAAATTATTACTGTTCTCAACAATTCACTAAATGTAAAACTAAATTTCTATTCTTCCTTTCCTTTGTCTCTCTTATTACCTTTATTTTATAACACGTTATCAGCACGATGCTCCAACCAATTGAGGACTAGTGGAAGCTTTTCCTCTATAATGTCAGTGTTCTGCGTGTCTCAATTCAGGCTCTTTCTAATCCTTTTTCAAATTATAATTTACCTTATATTCTTCCTTTTGCGATAAGAATTGTTTAACTTTATTAATTTTCATCTCTATCTTATTATTTTTATTTTTATTATGATGGTGATTATTATTATTATTTTGATTATTATTATTATTATTATTATTTTATGTGTTAATTCTAAACACGCGAAACGTTGCAAAATTTGGATTTGTGACCCTTGATATTACAAGGAAGAACTCCTACTATTGGATTTTAAATGTTGAAATATATTTAGATGCAATGGATATTGGGATACCATTAAATAAAGAAATAAAGCATCTAAGCAACTAATTTGCTCATGACAAAAATATTGTGAAAAGAGATTTCACAAATATTGTGAATTTATTTCATGCCTATGTATGGCTGGCTGGATAAAGCAATAAAGCTTTTGATGAAAAATCATGAGATCCGCCTAATATGCTTC
>Ga0209589_1000154_pt1 | contig 75827 bp, 36 predicted proteins | sample CowpeawhiteBW_FD_187525 | JGI IMG/M metagenome (GOLD analysis project Ga0209589, IMG submission 187525) | Root nodule microbial communities of legume samples collected from California USA - Cow pea white BW (SPAdes) (version 2) | ecosystem: Host-associated > Plants > Roots > Nodule | place: USA... | reverse complement strand
CTTTTTTTTTTTTATTTGTTCACTACATATTATTTATATATCATAAAAGATTATCTGGCAGAAAGATTCTAAGTATTTGTTAAAAAATTGCTTCTTGTGTAGCTTCATTGGATAAGAGTGTTTATGTGGCATCCCTTGCTTCAATTGTTTCTTCAATAATGAGTCATAATTAGTCTTGTTGTCTATGGAAACAAGTCAAATGGTGCTGCTATCTGTGGGACTAAAAGTTGTTAGGACGTATACAGGACATTTATTGTACACAAGTAGTAGGTAGCACCAATTATTATAGTTCATACTCAACAAAATTTACACATCTTTTAGCTTTTCATAATGTGTGTATATTCTCAGATGAGAGAAAGAAAAGACAGCTGGATTGGCAACTAAGATTAAGCATTATACACGGAATAGCAAAAGGACTTTTATACCTTCACGAGGATTCTAGACTCAAAGTTATTCACAGAGATCTCAAAGCTAGCAATGTTTTATTAGATGATGAAATGAATCCTAAAATATCAGATTTTGGATTGGCAAGATCATTTGAGAAAGGCCAGAACCAAGCAAATACCAGACGAGTAATGGGGACATAGTAAGTTCTACTTATACCAAACATAAATCTGTAAATTTAAACATATACTTCAATATCAAATATAACAAAATTTTATTGATTTCCTTTAGTGGATACATGGCTCCGGAGTACGCTATGGAAGGATTGTTTTCAGTGAAATCTGATGTTTTCAGCTATGGAGTTCTTGTTCTAGAAATCATTTGTGGGAAAAAGAACAGTGGATTCTATCTGTCAGAATGTGGTCAAAGTCTTACATTATATGTGAGTTTTTAGAATAAATATAAACTCAATCTTTCCTCACATCTTATTCTATATTTTCTTTCATCTCACGTAAATCAAGACATTAATTATTCAGCAATGTTAACTAAGCTTATGTGATTTAAAAAAATTGCAATTACTTGCAGGCTTGGAAAGTTTGGTGTGAAGGAAAATGTTTGGAACTAATGGATCCAGTGTTGGAGGAAAGTTGTGTAGAGAGTGAAGTTGTGAAGTGCATGCACATTGGTCTGTTATGTGTTCAAGAAGATGCAGCAGATAGACCAACAATGTCCACTGTGGTTGTAATGCTAGCAAGTGACATGATGTCTCTTCCAAAACCTAACCAACCAGCATTTTCAGTTGGAAGAATGACCTTGGATGACACATCTACTTCAAAAAGTTCCAAGAATCTTTCCATTAATGATGTAACTGTCTCTAACATTTTTCCAAGGTGATGGAAACTTTCAGAAAACCTCTTTATTCCTTTCATGCTTTCAAAAGCAATAAGAAATGGAAGACCAAATAATTTGCGGATGAAGACTTGGCAACTTTCTGAAATCATTGGTCAGCATGTTGACCCTATACTGTGTTGAATAAGACAAAAAGTATCATCTCCTTTTATAATATATATATATATATATATATATATATATATATATATATATATATATTGCTAATCCCATGTATATCATGTCTTGTAGAGGCTCTGGCAAAACAGACAGTTTTTCATTTTGATGTATTATGATATCACATTTGCTACAAGAAAAATTTGGATGTTAGAAATATAAAGGTGGGAATGTACATTAATGATGATATTTAGTTACTGGTTTTTTTACCAAATTGTTTCTGTGAAAGAAAATAAGAATCTAACTTTTTGTGAATTAAGAAAAAGTTTCAATACAATAATATTATGATGATACTTTCAATTATTTAACTTGAGAAATAATTAAATATTTTAATAAAAACCTCACTATTTTGTTGCTTTTAAAAAAATTATGTAATTTAAAAAAAAAAATTTATAACAAATCAAATTGCATTCATTTTAAGGATTTATCATTAATAATCGTGATTTCCAGATTAAAAATATATTAATCAAGATTGATATTTATATTCCTGAATTAAATGGAGTGGGGAATAAAATATTGGATCTACATCCATCGACAATTTAAATCCTTAATACTTATCAATTAAGTTTTAATTGGTAATTTTAATTGAGCAATTGAATGAGTAAAAGTAGTAATTATATGATTTTATCTCATTAGAAATATTACTTTATCAATTAAAATTTCAAAATATTTATAAAGTTAATTATATATTTAAATGGATATATTTTAAAAAAGCATTGGTGTAATCTTCAATGGCTTGCGTCACGATGGAAGAAGGCAGAAACAAAGGAGCACTGACAAAAAGGAAAGTGCATGCAAAACAAAAAGGCTTTTACTTAATATAAGATAAATTAATTTAAAATATTAGAAAATAATATAAAAAACTATATTTTCTAAATCATATTAGGTTCAGTAATGCTTTGGTCGTTTCTAGATAGGAATGTGCTATTTCAACATATAGATGAGCGAGTGACTTGAGTGTTCATTTCCATTGATTTGAAGGGATGCACGACGACGAATTTGAGGGATGATGATGGGACTTACAATGAGCAGGGACGAAAGGGCTTAGAGGAAATATGATAATGGTTAGAATAAGAAAAGTAAAAAAAAAAAGAAAAAACTTTTCAACAAGTATTGTGAATAGTATTTGAATAGAAGTCCAAATTTTAAAGAAGAAAAATCATGGTAGCGAATTACATCATTGTCCAAATAGAGAATAATTAATGTACTATTTTGTTGTAATTTTTTTAAAATTATTAATTTGTTTAAATAATGATTGAATTCTTTGTAAAATTGGTTAACCAAATTATGTTTTGGGTTAATCAATTAATTTATTTTAAGTTGTAATAAAGGTTCAATTGTCAATTCAGTGTTCCGTCTTTAGGACCAAGAGGCATAATTAAATGTTTTTGGGTGCTTTTAGGTTAACACAATTTCAGTTAATAGCTTAAGTGAATTATTATTAGCTTAAGTGGGATGTAATTGCAATTGATGGGTCTTTTATAATTCTGATGGCTAAAACCTCTATATAAGTTGAACATTTTTTATTAATGAAAAACAAGTTGAGTTTTATTCAGAAATCTTAGAGTTCATCTCTTCTATCTTAGTGATATTTTAGTGAGAGTGATTATTCTAAGTTCTTGAATGATTTAAGAATCATTGGCTATACCAGAGGACTTTTCCATCCTTTGTGTGTTGCCTCATTTGGTAAGAGTGATTATTTCCTTACACATTTCATATTCACCTCTTGTTCTTTCTTCTTCACCCAAATATCATAAAAACCTCAATTATGCTCATATTTATCTCATGGTCATAACTCTTGTTCTACTCACCCAAAATCAATGATTTTTAAGTCTAAATTAAAGTTCAGAACTTGAACTTTCACGTCATTTTTGAATCACCTCAATTGGAGTTATACAAATCGAGATATTGACGTTTATAAACAACTGTCCAAACTGATAATCAACCACTTTCCAACCCACCTTTTTTTACTAATTTTTTTCCAAGTTTCTATAAGTTTCTAATCCTAAAGATCTTAAGTTAGTCCTTGTGCAATAGAGTTCACATAAGATGATCTCCTTATAGTATCTTTGTTCAATTTAACAAAATTTGGTTAAAATAATTCACGCATTTCTAAAATTAAGAAACTAAATTGGGTTAAAATTTTGAAATGAGACTAAAATATATTTAAGTCTAAAAAAATATAATACAGAAAAGTTAAGTCACATAGGTGTTATGTTTATACAATGATAATTCTAAGTTTAAAAGGTGACTTTATAATTACTTTTCCAGAACTTGATATTTTGAAATCAATTAGTTATATACAAACATATGAGATGTATATGCAAGTCAATTTTAATTACTTTATAATCCATTAAGTCACATGAGTGTTCAAGTACGGAAAGTAATGTTTTTGAATATTCTTTATTTCAATTTTTTTTCCTTGAGTCATACTTTCCTTGCATTAGTTGTGTGAATGTAATGAAGAGAAGTATATGAGATGCTTTGATTCCTTTTTAGCAATTGAATCTTCACTCTAATTTGGATATTAGAAATCTAAAGGAAAGTAAATGATAATGGTCAAAAGAATAAAAAATGTTACGAATATTGAACTCAGAGCTGGCAACGTAACGTAACAAGGATTTAACGTAAATAAAGAAAAGAGAGTAACCACTGTGTATGACTAAAAGACGTAGAACTTATAATTGAATGAAAAACAGATAGCGTTTTTATACAGAGAGAGTAACTGTTATAACAGAAATAACAGAAGGAACAGAAACTGAATATAGTTTTGGTTTTACACCTTACAATATTCCCCCTCAAACCAAACTAGATACATCTACAACACCAATACTCTTTCTTAGAAACTTGAACCTTGCATGCTTCAATGCTTTCGTCAGAATGTCCGCAAACTGCACCTCTGACTTACAATGTTCCACTACCAGTTTTTCATTTGAAACTTGCTCTCTGATAAAATGAAACCTTGTTTTGATGTGTTTGCTCCTTCCGTGAGAGATAGGGTGCTTTGCCAAGTTTATAGATGATTGATTGTCAACCAATAACCTCAGTTTACACCTTTGATTTATTCCCAGTTCTTTCAACAAAGAACACAGCCAGATTGCTTGGCAAGCAGCTTCAGATGCTGCTATGTATTCAGCTTCGCATGATGAGAGTGCCACTACTGGTTCCTTGGTAGAACTCCACGAGATAGGGGTCTTTCCCAAGAAAAACACGTATCCAGCAGTGCTTATCCGGTCAGTTCTGTCACCACACCAGTATGCATCTGAATATCCTACCAGCTCTTCATTTCCTTTGGACAGAAGCACCCCAAACTGCTTAGTCCCGTGCAAATACCTCATGATGCGTTTCACGGCCAACAAGTGTGATATTTTGGGGTCTTGCATGTATCTACTGACAACCCCAACGCTGAAACTCAAATCTGGGCGAGTGTTACACAGATATCTCAGGCTTCCTACAATGCTTCTATATATTGCAGGATTTACCCCTTCTTCATCAGGGTTGTGTTCCAGCTTCATACCAGTTTCAGCAGGTGTGATAGCTGAATTGCTTTGCTCCATACTGAACTTCTTCAACAAATCACGAGCGTACTTTGTTTGGTGCATGATTACCCCAGATTTTGTTTGTGTGAACTCAATGCCGAGAAAATAACTCAGCTTTCCGAGATCATTCATCTCAAACTCCTTCATCAGCTCTGCTTTGCATGACTCGATGCATTCCTCACTACTGCTAGTAATTAAGAGATCATCCACATACAAGCAAATGATGATTTTGTTGCCTTCAGTATTCTTCACATACACTCCATGTTCTGATATGCACTTCATGAATCCAATTCCATCAAAGAATTTGTCAATCCGTTTGTTCCAAGCTCTTAGAGCTTGTTTTAACCCGTATAAAGCCTTATTGAGCTTGTATACTTCAGTCTCCTGCACAAAGCCAATGGGCTGCTGCACATATACTTCTTCCTCTGAGGGTCTATTCAAGAACGCAGATTTTACATCTAGTTGGTGCAGACTCCAGTTCTCGTTTGTTGCCAAAGCCACTACTAATCTGACAGTTTCAATTCTCGCTACTGGTGCATAAACTTCTCCATAGTCTATACCAGCCTTTTGCAAGAAACCTTTTGCCACGAGCCTGGCCTTGTGCCTCACGATTTCACCACTAGCATTCACCTTGACTTTGTAAATCCATTTGAGAGCAATGGGCTTTTTGTTCAGAGGCAACTCTACCAACTCCCAAGTGTTGTTTCTTTTAATGGAGTCAATCTCCTCCTCCATTGCTCGCCACCAGTGACCATCCTGTGCTGCCTCCTCAAACGTGATTGGTTCTGATTCAGCAATTAGTGCAGAATGCACTAAATTCCTGTCAGAGGTTACAACAGTATCGTGGGTGATATCATAGTCTCGAAGATAGGATGGTGGCTGTGATCTTCGTCCTGATTTCCTCACGGCCAAATCAGTGATGTTTTTATCTGCAGATTCTTCTTCTCCTAAAATGATTTTTGGAGTGTTGGTGTCTTCCGTGCTTGCCACTGTCCAGTCCCAGCTAGATGACTCATCCACACACACATCTCTGCTAGTGGACACGTGCTTTGATTTGGGGTCATATAATTTGTAGCCACCTGTCTCATGGTAGCCAATCAGCACTTGGGGTGTGCTTTTATCATCCAGCTTTCTTCTCAAAGCATCAGGGACGTGTTTGTAGCAGAGAGACCCGAATATCTTGAGGTGTGAAATGTCAGGTTTGACACCTGTCCAGGCTTCCTCAGGTGTCATCAACTCCAGTCTTCTTGTTGGTGACCGATTCAGCACATATGTTGTTGTACTTGCTGCTTCTCCCCACAGGAACCTTGGCATATTCTTGGTTTTCAGCATACACCTAACCATGTTAAGCAAGGTCCTGTTTCTTCTTTCTGTAGCTCCATTATGTTGAGGAGTGTATGGAGGAGTGAACTCATGAAAAATCCCTTCTTTCTCACAGAATTCCCTGAATTCTATTGTTGTATATTCCCCTCCACCATCAGACCTTAGAACCTTGATGCTACTCCCACTCTGTCGTTCCACCATATTTTTGAATCTTTTAAACAATGACAACACTTCACTCTTCCTTTTGATTAGATAGATCCACATTTTTCTAGTAAGATCATCTATGAACGTGAGAATATACCTGTTCCCACTAGGCGTTTCTACTTGCATAGGACCACAAACATCTGAGTAAACAACTCCTAGTTTCTCAGTGGCTTTCGTAGGGACGAATTCTTTGAACTTTGGCCTAGTCTGTTTGCACTGTATGCATTCTCTACACACCTCTTCTGGATTCTTGATCGGTGGAAGCCCCTTGACCATATCTTTCGCACTTAGATTTGATAAGTGTTGGAAATTCAGATGCCCAAACCTGTTGTGCCATATCCATTCATCCTTGTTCACTGTTGTAGCTAGACATTGGTGTTTTCGAGTATTCATTGCAATACGAAAGGTTCTGTTCTCTGAGATATCTGCATGAACAACTAGTCTCTTCGATTGATCGTAAACATCTAGACTGTTCTCCTTCATTTCCATCATGAAACCTTTCTGCAACAATTGTCCAAGACTGAGGAGGTTTGTCTTTAAACCTGGTACATACAGAACACCATCAATCACCACTTCTCTGCCCTCTGAATCCTGTAATACCACTCGACCAATGCCTTCTGAATTTAGGCTGCTATCATCAGCAAACCTAATCTTCCCCTGTGAAGAATCATCAAGTTTGATAAACCAATCACGTCTACCTGTCATATGAGTGGAGCACCCCGAGTCTAAATACCAGGAAGCTATTTCCTCTGAGTCTGCGCTACTGGTTTTGGCCATAAGTAACACCACATCAGAATTAGAAGAGGTTGCGTCTTGGGCCAAATTAGCTTGGTTCTTTGGCCTGTTCTTGGCACCTTCACCATACCAACATTCACGAGCAAAGTGCCCAAGCTTCTGGCAGTTATAACACTTCAATTTTTTTCTTCCACTCCTTGTCTCTTCTGATCTTTTCCAGCCTTGGATTCATCTTCAGATTTCTCTTCTTGCTTCTTGTGGTGCTTTCCTTCTTTCTTGAAGCTTTTTGCCTTTGTGTTATAAGTTGTTCTGACCTGTAACGCCTGTTCTTGGCTGTGTCTACGATCATCCATCCTAAACTCGTGTGCTTCCAGAGAGTGTTGGAGTTCCTCTATCTCCAGTGTCGCAAGATTCTTTGTTTCTTTTATAGTTATCACTAAGTGATCAAATTTAGGAGGAAGTGACCTTAATACCTTGTGTATTACGTGTTGTTCTGACACTTTATCACCACAGCATTTCATCGCATTCACCAGTTCTTGAATTTTGTTCAAGTATTGAGCTACTGTCTCGCTGTCTTCCATCATCAGAAATTCAAACTTCCTTTTTAACGCTTGCAACTTCACTGTCTTGTGCTTATCATCACCATATGTCTTAATCAATATTTCCCAAGCCTCGTTTGCTGTCTCAGCTTGTGAAATCTTGTTAAAGATTTGTGAATCTACACATTGGTACAATAAGAACCTTGCTTTGCCGTCCAACTTCTGATGCAGCCTATAATTCTTCTTGTCTTCGTCTGTAGCTTTGCTGCTAAGCTCTCCAAGACCCGTTTCAATTATTTCTGCCACATCTTGGAACTGAAACACAGCCTTCATCTTTATCTTCCAATCATCAAACATCTTACCATCAAAGATTGGTAAGCCTCCTTGTATGATGCTTCCACTTCCGGCCATCTTGATTCTGAAAAACTCCTCAGACTTTTGCACACTTCTTGACACCTTTCACTTTTGAAGATTGTGCTATTTCTCGGCCGCGCACCACTTCTCTACGATGCTCCTCTTTATACTATCGAACAACTACACAGGCGAACCTATGCTCTGATACCATATTGAACTCAGAGCTGGCAACGTAACGTAACAAGGATTTAACGTAAAGAAAGAAAAGAGAGTAACCACTGTGTATGGCTGAAAGACGTAGAACTTATTATTGAATGAAAAATAGATGGCGTTTTTATACAAAGAGAGTAACTGTTATAACAGAAATAACAGAAGGAACAGAAACTGAATATAGCTTTGGTTTTACACCTTACAATAACGAATACGATAATTTTAATAAAAAGAATTATTTGCACAATTTAAAATTATAGCAGAAAAGTGTTACAATTTATAGCAGACATTAAATCTTTGAATTTCTTTTTTATTCTTTTAAATATAATCTTCAAAGTTCTGGCTTTTAATTATAATGTTGATAAGTAACATGTGGATAAACATTTTAATAAAACTACTTTTAATATTTCGAAATATTTTTTCTTCATGGTTTTTCTAACGAGTTTAGTAATATTTATGTGTCTTTCTTAACCAAACTCATGTATCTCTTAACCAAATTTATGTCTAATGTAATTACTACATCAATGTTAACATGTTTATAATTAAAAAATAACTTTTAACCAATAGGCAAGAGTTATAGCAATCTCACTTATTTAAGTGGTTTAATATTATATATGGTAATTAGTCTTGTGTAAAAACAAATCATGTTGACATAGGAATATTTACATTGTGTAAAGGTGTCAATTTCACGGGTTAGTTCCGATTTACTTTTAAATAAATTCTTATTTTATTGGTTTATTGAATGAGGTGTCAATAAGTCTAGGCTACTAAAGCTCCTTTTCAAAGTAGGTTTGGATGATGACCAAATTGGATTTAATATTATTATAAGACTTTAATTAATTCTTAAACGTAATACCTTCGAGTTAGGTTAAAGGTTGATCCAAGTCGACTCACGTTGAAAATCGAATCGAGTCAGTACGGGTCGAAAGTCAAAGCGAGTTAATTTGGATCAGAGGATCGAGAAGAGTATGTCCTAGTTGATGGGTGGAGCTAAGTCGGCTTGAGCCGGAGGTCAAGCAAAGCTGGCCTGGACTAGAAATCGAGATGAGTCGGTCCAGACCGAAAGTCAAAATGAGTCATCCCATGCTGAAGGTCGAGCTAAGATAACCTAGGACAAAGGTCAAGTTGAGCACAACCAAAGTTTGAGGCGAGTCAGCACAATCAAAGGTTGAGGTGAGTCGACCTATGCTCAGATTTGAGACAAATTGACTCATGCTTAGAGTCGAACCAAGTCGACTCGGGTTGAAAATCGAGTTGAATCAGCTAGGGTCGAAGGTTGAGTTAAGCTGATATGGGCCGAAGGTCAAGTCGAGTCAGCACAGGTCGAAAGTCAAACTGAGTTGGCACAAGCTGAATGTCAAGCCTAGTCAGCGTGGCTGAAGGTTGAGGTGATTTGGCCATTTCCTAGAGTCGAGTTGAGTTGACCCTCAGTCTTGATCAACTTGTTTGAACCCTCGGTCCCAACCAATTCATTTCGATCCTCGATCCCAAATGACTCATCTTGATCCTTAGTTCGGGCCGGCTTGGCTCACATTCTGAAATCACAGGTCTGAAGTTTTTAGTTTCTGGTCTTTTACCAAATTGGTTTCTGTAAAAGAAAATAAGAATCTAAGTTTTAGTGAATTAAGAAAAAGTTTCAAAACAATAAAATTATGATGATACTTTTATTTAGTTATTTAACATGATAGATAATTAAATATTTTAATAAAAAAACTCATACTATTTTGTGTTTTTAAAAAAACTGATGTAACCATTTTTAGGATATATATTAGGAATCATGATTTCTGGATAAAAGTGTATCTTAATCAAGATTGATAATTGCAACTATATTCCTGATTTAATTAGAGTGGTGAATAAAATATTGGATCTTAGGATATTTATTCGAATTGTGATGGTTTATACTTTGAGAGACGTGGTTTTATACATATAACATTAATTAGTCTTATTAATATAAAATATTTAACGATCACTTCTAGTTCAAAACATTAAGTAAACGGAAATTATGAATTTTTCATCTTATATAACGTTTAATTTTGACTTTTGTACTCAATGTCGGACGACTTTGAGACTTTGACTCACACTTAACTTATTTTCAATAATCTTTCCTCAAGAGTGAATCCTTTTTTTTTATATGGTATATTTCTCATCAAGTGTACGGTAATCTTTTTTGTTAAAGTTATGTTGTTAGTCATCCAAACCATCGACATATAGCGACTATGTTTTGTTATGGTTATCTTATCAGTTATCTTGGAAGATCGGTTGTGACCCTTTTTGTTGTGGTTATGAGTCACTCCGAATCCTAGACTATGATATCATTAATGAGTTATTTTTTTTTCTCATATTAGTTGGTTATTGAGAAATTATAATTCTATTCTAACTTGAATTATTCCCTATAAATTATAATGTCATCGATAATTTAAATCCTAAATACTTATCAGTTAAATGATTTTATCTGATCAGAAACATTACTTACTCAATCAAAATTTAAAAATATTTATAAAGTTGAATATATTTTAAATACATATATTTAAAAAACAAATGGTGTAATATCCAACGGCTCTGTTGCGATGGAAGAAGGCAGAGACACAGGAGTGTGTACAAAGAGTGATGGACCGTACAAACGAAAGTGCATGCAAAACAAAATTAGGAAGAAAAAAAAAATGTTAATCCATTCATATATCTTCGATTAGAGTGGTTTATAATATTTGCTTTAGAATTGTTCATAAATTAAAAAATTACTCGTGTAAATAATTATCTTTAACTTATAAACTTTAAATATATTAAACTTATATTACATTTTTTTTAATCACTTTCATTTAAGATGTTTTTAAGTTGTAAGTTTTAGAAAATGATTTCGTATAAAACACTTTCAGGAAAAATTTATCGAAAGTTGTTCGATCAAACTTCATTCCACCCTTTAGCCTCAGATGGAGTGATGAAAAGCACAAAAAAGAAAAGAAAAAGTATAAATTCGTGATTATTTAAAACGAGACGAAAAGATTGAAAAAATAAATAAATAAAACTGAGATATTATAATAATTTTATTTTTATTTTATAATTATTTATTATTATAATAATAATAAAGTATAATCAATGTCTTTAAAATTAACCTATATATTAAAAAAAAGAACAAATTGGTTATATAAACTATATTTTTTCTTTTCTTTCGCGCACCGCTTTTCATAAATGGAAGGAAACAAAAACTTAAAATATATTGTCAAATTGTTAGTCACTAAAACAAATCCATACAAGTATAATTTGGCAATCGCTTTACTTAAAATAAAAAAAAAAAATTATGACTTTAGTGATAATGTAATATATATTCAGTAATAATAACAACAAATACCTGATCTTAAAAAACTAATTTTGTCCCTAAAAAACTCATTTTTAATTTTCTTAACATGAGAGACTAATATAACTGTAATTTAAACTTTTAGAGACCTGAATAATGTTTTATCTTATTATGATCATTTGAACTAGTGAAATTAATAGAAGGTATGTACATTTTTTTTTGTAGAGTCTAACTAACAGCGATATATTATTATTAAATATTATAAAAAAGTGTTATATTATCATTGACATATTGACATCCCAACCACGTTCAGATCCTAAAACACATTTATCAATTGCCAGTACATAAACAATGTTATCAAGAAAAAAATCGAGAATCTTTTATTTAAATATGACTTTACAGTTATCAAAATTAATAATTATTAACCATTTGACATGAAACTTTTATTCTATCAAAGCATTCCAGTTAAATTCATTGAATCAAGTTTCCCACTGAAGTTTTGTTTTCTAAAAAGTTTCAAATCAAACTTATGACAAATCCTTATAAGAAGAGTTGATTGATTAAGAAAAGAATTCATTAAGCCTTTTATGCAAATGCACCCGTTGAAAGAAAAAAAAAATCATGGACCACAAAAAAGAAGATGAATTCATTTCACTGGAAAACCAGAAAAAACCATTAACAGAGCCATTTTTTTTCCAAGACATAACATGAAACTACATAGGAGGAGTGGTAACAAACTGCCTAGGAACACTGAACAAGTCCTTCCCAGCAAAAGGAGTGGTCCACTCTCTCAATCCAGCAGATGATGAACTTTCCCTATTCATGCCAACATTTTGCAATCCACTCATGCAGGGACTGCTTCTCCTATTTCCATAACTATTTCTCAACAATGAAGAGATCCCTAGACAAGCTCCTCCTGAAGAAGATGTCACATTCAAACTCCAATCTATGCTGGTGTAGTCAAACTCTGGCATCAACCCCCCAGTGTTCCAATCCATGTGTGGATGTGAGCTGAATGTTCTGGCTGCACTATGATGACCGGAAAACAGTCCGAGGGATGTCGGCACCGCGAGTGCAGGCGACGGCGGCGCGTTCATGCTCCACGAACCGTGGTGCCGAGGAGGAGGAATCGAAGGCGGCGGTGTTGATGATGCACCCATTGGCTTGCAGAAACCACCCACCCCAGCAGATGAGTAATCTACTGGTCCAAAGAAATGAGAATATTCTTTGTAAGGAGCTTGGCAAAATTGCTCCAAATGATTTGGACTGATACTTCTTACACTTTGAGTTTGTAGTAACTTCCCATTTGACCTCACATTTTCAACACCTGGAATGCTATTTACATACCACCCTGCAGCTCCTGAAGGAAAGGAATTTAAAGAAACCATGGAGTTTTGTTTGGCATTTGTGAATTGTGGATGCTGCATCATCACTGGTTCCCTTCCTAGTCCTTGTTGAATCATTCTTCCTTCGTTTGCAACACCAATAGGCATGCCAGCCTCCATTTTGATCAATGGAGACACTGCCTGCATGGATGGTGCCATGGCTAACATGGCAGAAGAAGGGCTTGATCCTGGAACACCACTCCATCGTCTCTCCGTGGTGAAATTCGGATGATTCGGTTGCACAGACTGTACATTCCCAGATTCAAGGTCTGGGAACATAGAGTCTGAACCACCATCCTTATCCTTGTTGTAATGGTTGAAGTCACTTTCACTCTCTCTCTGCTGCATGGAAACCGACTCTGCCGGCAATCCTTGTGATCTAATCGGACTATTACTGTTCTGACCAGAATCTTCGGACTTTGATTGGGTCCCATGATGTTCCTGCTTCTGTGTTTTTAAGGTATTTTCTGCCTTTTGAAGATCACCTTCACAAGCAACAATTGCTCTTTCAACCTCTTGCTTTGAACAATTGTACTTGACCTCCAAGGCAGATATCTGAGCGAGTTCATCAGTTATGTCAATTTTCAAATTACCCTCACTCACAAGGCTTGTACTATCCTTAGTTTGTGATTGTTCTTCATTTGCTTCAAAAAGCCATGACACTGATTGCTCTAATTTTCCATCGTTTAACATCAAGGCCAGTGTTGCTCTTTCGGAAGAGAACCCCATTGCCACTAATTGTTGTGCAAGTGATTCTAGCTTTCTTGACAACAGGTAACCGCGACACCGGTCATGCAACTCTTGAGCTCTCCTTTCCCTCTGTCTCTGGTGCTTCCTCTCATTCTTCAACCGAATTTTCTCCCTCCTGTCACTATCACAACCAGGTACACTATCAGGCCGTGTAGAAGAGTTCGTTACTGCTACCTTCTCTTTAGACTCTTCTGACTCACCGGAGCAGCTTCCATTGATAGAAACTGAATCACTCTCGGACACGGCTCCTAGGGGACTACTAGAATGCTCATCTGCATCCTCCACTTTCGTGAAATTACCGGTGTCATGAACTCGAATAGAGGAAGCAACCAATAATGTTTCTGGTGTTTGAAATGTTCCCAAGATGGGATTTTGTTGTGGACTAGCAGGAACCCCACTTCCATGAGTAGGAGACACAGAAGTCTTCGGAGAAGTCTTATGTTGTTCCTTACCAGCCCTTGCAGAGGCTTTCTCTTGGGACTTTGATTTTGATTTCACTGATGGAGACATTCTATTGGTTGCTGTACTTGTCTGCATTGTATATAAACAAAAATGAAAAAGATTCAGTCTTCATTTTTCATTGTATATGAACAAAAACAATCAAACACTACAATTATAATAGAATTATGTAGGAAATTTGATCATTTCAATCGGCGAATCGCAAACTAGTGTATAGATTGGATCAAATCAGCAAGGTATTGAAATCTGATGATAAATTGATCATGGCAATTAACCAGACACAGAATCAAAAATTGCTACATGAAGTTCCTATGTCGACATGTATCTATAACCCTCTTGCAATTATCATTGTTTGTTAACACATTTGTGGTGTCAAATGATTACACCAAGTTAACTGGCAAAATTGTGCACAAATTAATGAAATGAAATTAAACAAAAAAAAAATGAAACCGCAATACGTTTCATCTCCAAACTAAATGAATGAATGAATGAAAAATTAGCTGTTCCTGAACCTAACCACCATGGACAATGCCCAATGACATCATATGCCAGAACTTCTTCCTATGGAAAAAACCTTTTCAAAATCACAAAAAATCGTCCATTTTTTATTCAGATATAACGAAATTAAAGATGGACATACGTATTTCAAAAAACTGAAGAACCCTTGAGAACAAAAAGCATGGGTATTGAACACCATGAGAAATTTAAAATATGCAAGATCGTTATTAAAACTAATCCATCGAGAGATCACGACTAAAATAGAAATCCCAGAACAAAGGTCGGAATCCATTTCTACTTGTCCAAGGAACCTTGCCAACAATAAGTAAAAACGTGTTCTTAAGGTGTGTAATCGACATCAGAATTGCATCCATTTCTAAGACACCAATTTCACCAGCTTGGATAAAATTATTCCAAGCATTAATCAAATCCAATCAATAAGGGAAAACAAAAACAGAAATCTTCAACACAAGCTTTTCGAACAATTTAAAACCTCTTAGCAATTATCAAAATGAGGCTGGCATAAACAATCTTCCTATTTCACCCTACCAAAAACAAACATCACTTCCATAATTGGGAACTTTTCACAGAAAAAAATGGTTTCAGACCCACAAGAATAAAATCCTAAAGATCCAACCTTTACCCTACCCATCATCACAGAAAACATTCAAAACCGTATAAATTCAGATCATAGACTTTAAACCAGTAACCCCAAAGATTTAAAGAAACTCAATTAAAGGTTAAATTCCCAGAAAACAAAGAACAACCCACATCCATGGGTGATTCAAGAGGAAGCATAGAAGAAAGAAACTCACCAATGAACCACACAACAGAGCCTCTGAAGATGAATGGCGTTTCTATGTTGGTTTGTTTCTCCTTATTCTTTCTCTCCCTTTCCTTTCTGTTTTTGATTTTGCTGTGTATTCTAATAATATAAAGTAGTTTCCTCTTTTTCCTTCTTACAAAATATATTTATCAATTTTTTTTTCTTTTTCTTTTTAGCCACACGGCACTTTCCCTGTGTCTTTCTCGCCATGTTTGATGAAAAATAATGTATAATTAACTACCATGTTTGGATCCCATTTTTTTCATTGTTAGAAAGGAAAACTACTAAAACAATAAAGATTAAAATAGAATTTGCCATCCCTTAATAGCATTTTGCTTTTAGATTAAAGTAATCACTCCGTTAATATAATAATATTTCTTACAGTTGATTACTTGTCATTAAATTGATTAAACTAGTTCCATAACTAATTAGTTTAATTTTTGAGAGACACTTTAAATGTCAAAAAGTCATTTTTTTTAAATAATTTTTCATTGTGATAGAAACTAAACTTCTTATGATTGATTAAGAGATAATAAAATAGAATCACTCATGAACATGCGAATTAAACTTTTACTAAAAAGACAAAAGTGCTTTCCCTTTCTTTAACAAAGCAAAGGGACAAACAAGTGTTTTTCAATGTTTTGGATCCCACGAACATGACTTACGTTTAACGTCATCAATTTTTTTTATTTGATTATGTTCCGCTTTCCAATGACACCCTTGCCTTAACTATCTCATTCATGTCCATTTTCAACAAGCAACCACAAACTTTTATATATAAAAATATATAATATTTTAAAAATTGAAGTTAGATTAGATTAGTGTTAAACTTAGATTAGTGTTAAACTAAAAACTTAAATGAAATGACTAAGGTGTATTGATGAGTCATTATTTTCTTTATTTCATTATTTTTTTTGTGTCCACCTTGATGTTTGTTTAGTGTTTATTTGTCTTTTGTTAATGTATTTTCTTCAATTGAGTTTCATTGGTCCATTATTATGAATTTTGAGTAATTTGACATTAATTGGTCTAATTTTTGTCTCTAATAATTTTAGGTACTTGGTGAAGTAAATTTTGGAGCTTGGATGCTAATCATAAGGTTATGAGAGAGTTGTCACGTGATTTCCATATCATTGTCACGTTTGCGTCATTCACGTCATTGGACTAGCATTTTCAGTCCATAGTGACATTTTTGTAATTCTACTAACCAGAATGACATTTTTATAAATTTGTGCATCTGTGTTGATGTGACTATGTGAAGGGTTTAGGGTTTTGTAACTAGCACACTCATTCTTCGTTTTTCATCTCCTTTTTGCGTTTTCGAGAGCTTTGAAGAACCATTGATGGCAGCCACCCTATTTTCACGTTTTGGTGCATTTGGACAACACCCATGTTAGGATTTTACATTCTGATTTGATAATTTACATTACAATTCACTTTTTCCTTGTTTATGATGTCTTTTCATTCTGGTTTATTCAATAACTCGAGTTTCATGGAGAACTAATTTGGAGTATTGATTCTTTGATGAGAATGTGATGAAATCTTGAGATTTTGTGCATATTTTTCGTTGTTTACGTTACTTTTCATCATTTTAATCGGTGGTTTGTTATTAGATACGAATTTTGGGCATGCTTAATGTTTGGATTTTCGTTCTTACATTGAAACAAACTTGAATTTGTGCTTAATGATTTTAGGTGATATTTTTGGATGCTCTCACATATGCTTAAACAGTGGGTACGATTAGATGATGTGATGAAATTGTGTTAATCCTCGCTTAGTGGTTTAATTACGAGTTCACAAGAGTTTCTGAACAGTGTATGTAATTTTAGTAATTTGTGATAGGTAGATTTACATTCGAATCAGAGAATTAATGCATTTTTATCATATCTGCAATTACGTATTAATTTTGTGTTGAAATTGTGAATCTGCCAACTTGTTTTTGTGTTGAATAACAATCTGGAAAGCTTTGAATGATAGGTTTGATCATTGAGAGACGACATTGGTTTAACTACTTATCATTATATTTAACTGTTCTATTTGATCGGATACGACCTCAATCATATTTACAATAATTTTGCCTATAGGATATTTAAGTCACATGTTTTAAGATATTTTAACAATAATTTAAGTTACGTAATATGTATAATATTTTAAGATATTTTATTGGTATTAATCAATCAATTATTTAATCTATAAAGTAGTGGTATTTTTTATGATAATAATTTATAATTTTTATTTTAACAATGTTTAATATATAAATTTTAAAATAATTCGTAATTTTTTAATATAAATATATCACACTTATCATTCCAAAATATTTTTAAAATAAATATATCGGTTTACATCATAATATTTAATATAATTAAAATTGAAAATACTAGTGAATTTTATTGCAAAACACTAATAAAGGGTATTATATTATATATAGTCGGGGAAGAAGACAATTTAACTGAAATTTACAAATGGATCACGAACAATGAATTATGTTATATAAGAGTTTAAATAAATTGTATGATTTTGTAAGTAAACTGAATCAAATTGATCTACTTTTAGAATTACTTATACAACTTGAATTCCTTAAGTTATTATTAATCAACATTTATTTTAAAATATATCTTTCAATTTCTTAAGCTATACTCTTATTTAATTCAAACAAATGTATTTAAAGCAATTTATACTTAAAAAAAACACAACTAATTTAATAATTCAGTTCAATATTATTCTTAAAACAATTCGAAATGGAAAGTTTTCAACAACCCTTTCTCTAAAAATAATATACGATATTTTTGTCTAAATCTATTTAAATTGTGAAACATTCACAATAATAATTACAAATATGGAGAATGATATTTAATATTTATAAAATCAAGCGATAAAGATATCAAAATATAATTGCAATTATATAAAGACACCAATAATACACATGATTATTAAAATTTATTAATATAATTAATTATCAATCTCTTGATGGTTAGACTTCAAGTTCCTTTAATAATCATTTATTTCTCAATAAAAAAGAACTACATTTAAGAAAAGTAATATAACAATTAATTATTCAAATTCTATATTTAGAAATATGTCTGATTGAGCAATCTATTTTAAAATCACTTTTCATTAACAAATAAATATTACACATAAATAAAGAAAAGGAAAGAATATGAAAAAGTCTTCAATTGTTGCTTTCTAGCTTCCAATCCTTCGAATGGTAGTCCCTCCAAAATGTAAATAACCTTTATTTATAGGTTGTTAGTTCTAAAACAGGAGGGGTAAAATTTTATAAATTTTGCTCAAAAATCAAATTCTTAGAATTTCTTACCAAAATAATTTTGAGCTAATTTCGATTTGCTAAATAAATTTTCTTCAAATAAAACTCACATTTTCATTTTCTTTCCATTTCGGGAGATTTATTTTCTTTTTCGATAAAAATATTTGGCAATGCATAGGGAGATAAAAAGGAGGTTTCAAAATCATCATTTTCCTTAATCCTCAACTGATGACTTATTTTGGTACACTTATTTTAACATACTCTGATTGAAATAAAAACTAAGTTTCACAACTTTTATTTCCTTCTCCCTCGATAATGAATTATTCTGGTACATCCAATAGTCCTTAGAGTGATAGGGTCAATCATAGTTTATATACACATTCTTTCTCAAGTCTTTCAAAATGTCTTTTAAAGACAAAATTATGATAATAACTAGATTTCAGAGCAGACAATACTTCAAATGTGGTGATTGACCTGACAATATTATCTCAATGGATAAATGATAAAAATAAACGAAAGTATATAGAAAGAAAATGATAGGGTGCAGAAAGTAATACCCTCTCAAATTGAGACAAACTCATAATTGACCCACTAACGATTTCGCTTTAGCATTCTTACTCTACTTTATGATAAATGGAAAATAGGTTAGTTTCACATATTATGTTATTTATAACTTAATTGTTATAAAGGATATTTCAAACTAACCGATATGTCGATAAAATTTACAACGGAATATAATAAAAAGTAAAACTCCTTTTGAAAATTATTATTTTTGAATGAGAGAAGTTAATGGAGACAATGTTTTAAATATTAAGTAGACATGTATATGGAGTATAATTATGTAGAGTTATTAGTTTATATTATTTTGATAATGATAATATTTTTAAGTATATTTTTAGTTTAATAGATAAATAGAAAATAACGTTACATTAAGATTAATCAATATATTGAATTTTCATAATTATTAATGGAATTTCACTGATAAAAATAAATTTGTCAATAAAACTAAAGTTATTAATGAGTATTATTGAGGAAATTTAGAATTTTAATTATTGATGGCAATATTAGTTGATAATATTTTTTAATAAATTTGAATTTGAATTTTCGAAAGATATTTGAATTATAAGTTGACTGATAAAAAGAAAAAGAGGAGTAACCGAAGTTAGTGGCAAAGGTGCGACAACAATGCAGTGACAAAGCATTGGTAAAGGCCGCGATCACAATGGCAATTGAAGGTGGAGGAGGAGAAAGAAGAAGATGAAGAGTAAGAGTAAGAGAAAGTGAGGAGGTGATGAACACAACAACTACAACAATGGTGATGGAAGAGGAGGAGGACAAGGAGGAGAGAAGGAAGAAACATTGACGAATTTTGGATAAAATTCGTTAGTAATTATTGACACATATTTACTACCGGATTGAAGATGTTGATATTTATCGATTGATTTTTAACCATTGTTAATTATCGATGGATTTTTCAATTTGTCAGTAAAATTTATTGACAAACATTTTATTAACAGATGTTTGACCTTCAGTAATTTGTCAAAAAATGTCAATTATCGACAAATTTTTGCTACTATCAATAGATTTTGTTTGGTGGTAATTAGCGATTTTTTTGCACTGACTTAAGAATACATGAAAACATGTATAATATTAGAATGTTCACTCTCTCTTCTAACAAAATTATTCTAATAGTGTTGGTTTGCACTCTATCTTAAAGAGACATCCATAGGCAAATTATTTAAACTTTAAATCTTCTAAGTCTTGGCTCCTAATTAATTCGTCTTGGGAAGTTATTAACAATAAATATCTTCAATATGCCAATATACTTTTAGATAATTTCTTTGAAAGTTGTGTAGTCAGACTGAGTGGTACTGGACTACATCTTATAAAGCAAGATTTTATGCTATTTGAATCTTGTGAATGGAAAAAAGTAATTGAAGGAAGAGTTTACCAGAAATAATCAGTCAAAAATTTTGTATATATGTAGGATCAAATTCTTCACATGGACAAAACTGAAGGTTTTTTATCAACTTGACTCTAAAGCTTCCAACAAACTTTCATATTCTACTGTAGAGCTGTACTATTATACTATATATACTATATACATGACACATGAGTCCATTGAAGACATACCTTGGCATAACAAAAATGTATATGATTGATTTACTATAAGCCTTAATTTAGACTTCATTTTGATAATTTTTCCACTCTCCATATATTGAGCTAAAAGTTCCTCCTCCAAAGCCTTTTGCACACTCAATAAGTGTTTCTCTGACACAATGTTCCCATAACATTGCCATATCCTCAAGTGACCATGTCTGATCCAAGCATCTCAGAGAGCATCTCAGCTTTGATTTTGCTATTGTTGATAGGTCTTTCTGGTCTTCAGTGCTGTTGAAGTTGAATAAAAAGGTATAAAGGTAAAAGCACGAAAAGAAAGGTTTAATTATGGTGTAATTCTTGTTGATGAAATATGAAACTTAGTATTTATAGGATCCAATATTCTCTGACAATCAAATAGTTTCATAGTCGTTATTTTACAAACAAGACTTGATAACTACTCAAAATTTAGATGAATAATTTCTTAAGAATATAAACAGAAGAAAATCATCGTAATCTCTAACCTGACTTCTGACATCTGTTTGTCTACAATAACAGGCGAGGAAGTTGGATAATCTGTAGGAACGAACAGCCTTAATGGTTTGACTATTGACTGCATGACAAATATTCATCGTCAATGTAACAGAGCACAAAAAATCAATATGCAAAGTTCAGAACAGAATATAAAGTAGTTCACCTTTTTATCAGCAGAAATATGAAATAGTAGGTTCTTATTGACAGTTTCTGCATTGAAAAGGAATTCGATAACCAACCCTTCACTAGCTTCAGCAGCTACTCCCGGCGCTTCAAGAAAGCTGTAATTTCCTCCAACAACAATCTCACTGTCTACCAATCGATTGTTGATCTCCTTTATTTCTTCTAAAAGAGAAGAATTTTCCTGCTAGAGTTAGCAATGCTAATGTTAAGATTTATATGAAGGAGGTCAAGGTTTAGAAAGCAAAGGAGAACTGTGTGTATCTTGTAAAGGACTTATTCATCCAAAAAAAAAAATCACACAACATTAGTTGACCTTTATAACAATGAAGCAAAAACTCTTAGAAAAAGCAATGAAGCAAAATTTGTGGGAGCATAAAAAAATACAAGGAAGCCTTTAAGAAATCCATGTGGGAATGGCAACACCCAAAATACAAATGGTAAGTTCTTAGTAACTAACTAGATCTATGGTAAATTCACCATACCACGTCACCAATATCAGAACATTTTATCCTTGGTGTTCATCAAAAAAGTTTTATAAATATGACCATTAAGATCTATTGCTGATGTAACTAATGATATGATAGTGAAACTTTTCCAGCATATGAATTTTTCTTTTGTTCTTAAATGTTTTCTAATTATATTTTTTTTAAGTCAGAAAAAATACAAAGAGAACATAAGATGAGGTACCATAACTAACATGTGTAAAAAGCATAAAACATTAAAGACAGAGGAAATCAATGAAAAGATGTTCAATCCCTCTACATTTATACTAGTGAGACCCCTGTGAAAAGGTCATATGTTGTGTTCTAGATTTAAGTAGAACACCTAATCTAGTCCAAAATATGAATTCTTATTGCAGAAATTAAGAAAGAGATACTTAAGTACTGCATTTAGAATTGCAGAATTTACTAAACAAAATAATGATATATTATTCAGCAGAGTGCATTTGTGAAAAAAATAATAGTGAAAAATAAACTAGAAAGAAGGTATATTACCATAATTCTAGGCTTCTTTTTTTCATATGCGAGTGAAGTCCAGTCAGGTTCCTCAGCATCAGACAACTGGTCTGTTTTCATGCTGTGAGACCTTTTCCAACCAGTTGGAAAAAAACCATGCCAAGTCACATATCTAGCTTGTGAAAATGGCTCAATATCTGATGCAAAACTTTTCCCAGTTTGTGCAATGAGGCCTGGTTGGTTTTGTTGTTGAACCATCTTTGGTGGTCCATTTAAGAACTCTGGAGTTGGCGGCACATCATTCCAATAAACTGCCTCTCTAATTTCATTAACTGATGCACTCAATGCTTCAGGTGATATGACGGCTAACTAGAAGTATATCACAATAACAGAATTTAGGACAACCACTTATATGATTCAAAGAAAAGCAGATAAGAGGCACGGAAACAGTAAGTTTTGGACCAACCACTTTAAGAATGTGCTTCATTTCAGCACTTGGCTCATCAAAAGTCAGGTTAGATTTACGAGAAATTTCTTCAAGCTTATTGCAGTTTTCGGTCAAGGGTGAAGCTGAAATGCCCGGACTGTTGACTCTGACACTAAATGCTTCACTTGCTTTCCCTGCACCTTGGGCTTGCTTCTGTTCGGCATTGTCAGGGCCTGAGTTTGAAAAATTGTAAAAAATCTTTGCTAGTAACCTCTGGCCAAGATAACATGGAAAAGATAGCATAAAAATGTACAACTCTAGCTGATTAAAAAAAAAACTGAGTTGATAGATGTACCTTTCATGATAGAAACTTGATCTACATGCTGTGAGGAATTGGTATATTGTTTTTCCACTTGCTGCTCTTTTAAGCATATCATGTTTTGCTGAGAAACATCCTTCCACGTATGATAGTTTTGTGTTCCCAATGCTTGTGGCGATGGTTTCGTTTCTATTATTTTCACTTGCTGCTCTTTTAAGCAAGGTTTGTTTTGCTGAGAAACATACTTCCATATATCAGAGTTCTGTGTTCTCAATGGTTGTGGTAATGGTTCCGTTTCCATTATTTTCAAGCATGGCTTCTTTTGCTGAGAAACATCCCTCCATATATGAGAGTTCTGTGTTCCCAATGGTTGTGGTGATGGTTTCGTTTCTATTATTTTCACTTGCTGCTCTTTTAAGCATGGCTTGTTTTGCTGAGAAACATCCTTCCATATATGAGAGTTCTGTGTTCCCAATGCTTGTGGCAATGGTTTCGTTTCCACTATTTTCACTTGCTGCTCTTTTATGCATGGCTTGTTTTCCTGAGAAACATCCTTCCTTATACGAGAGTTCTGTGTGCCAAATGCTTGAGGTGATGGTTTCCTTTCCATTTTTTTCACTTGCTGCTCTTTCCAGCATGGCTTGTTTTCCTGAGAAACATCCTTCCGTATATGGTAGTTCTGTGTTCCCAATGCTTGTGGCCATGGTTTTGTTTCCATCTTTTTCACTTGCTGCTGTTCTAAGCATGCCTTGTTTTGCTGAGAAACATCCTTCCATATATAAGAGTTTTGTGTTCCCAATGCTTGTGACAATGGTTTCGTTTCCATTATTTTCACTTGCTGCTCTTTCAAGCATGGCTTGTTTTCTTGAGAAAGATCCTTCCATATATGAGAGTTCTGTGTGCCCAATGCTTGAGGTAATGGTTTCGTTTCGATTTTTTTCACTTGCTGCTCTTTTAAGCATGGCTTGTTTTCCTGAGAAACATCCTTCCGTATATCGTAGTTCTGTTTTCCCAATGCTTGTTGTGATTGTTTCGTTTCAATTATTTCCAATGGGGAAATACTAGAATGTGATGGACCAGATTGTTTCCTGGATTGCTCATCAGCTAAATGTTTTAGTCCTTGATGATTGGAAGAAACATTCCTTGAAAAAAAACTAGTTTGTATAAACTTTTCTGCTTCATCTAGAATCTTCTTGGTATCAGTGGTTATTTGGCATTTCTTCAATCTGAAGAGTGCCAAAACAACTTCTATTTTTTTCATCGTCTTTCTCAGTTTTTCCAAAATATTTGTATTTGATCCTTGAGGAGAAGACACAAGCTGAAGAAATTTTTAACATAAATATAAAAGATTAGTGGTAACAAGAAAAACAATGTGTAAATCTAGGATCATAGTTTGCTTGAATCAATCACCAACCTGTTGAAGTACCCTGTTCATCTGTTGGTAAGAGAAATGAACTTTTGAAAAATAGGCACTATTCATCCTTTGAATCTGCAATTAAAAGTACCACAACAATTGTAATTGCAGATTCATGTTCAGTTACTCATTATCCACGGGAATAGATAAATTCCTAATACTCTTTACTTATTGCAAAATTAATGATCTTATAGGCACTACTCGACCATCCTTATTGCTTTTGTCGCTGTCTTAGTTTTTGTAGTTTTTGTTCTGAACAACAGTTCATAGACAGACAATGTGGCATACTGATATAACTTCAGAATGTGTAAAAGAGATAAGGAAAAGTTCACGCACAATTTCCAAAATTGTTAAGCAATTTAAGACGCTTTACGAAATTATTCAATTCAAGCAAAAATAGATGTACAGAAAATATATCATAAATTGTCAAAAATTTTCATGGGAAGACCAGAATGTGAATACATGCTCCACTACACTAGGCAATTATTGCCCACAAAATATCATGGGTAGAGCTAACAGTTTTATTTTTATAGCAACTAGACTTTGTTGTAAATGTACTGAGTCAAGAGTGGTGGTTTAGTCTCACAGTCGATTAGAAATGTGAGTTAAATAAAGGTTATAAAACTCCCAAAGAGGCCACAACTAAAACAGGTTAAGGGCAATAAACCCATTTACGATGACTTTCCAATAGTATGATTGCTTCTAGTTTACTTGTTGGAGTGAAAGAATAGAAAAACCAATATACAGTTACAAAAAATGTATATCCTTTACAGTGCACGTTACCAAATTTTCAAAAATTATGTAATATGCATTCAATATGAAGGCAGAAGGAAAAGAAAGTGAAGAGAAACAACTTCTTCGTTACCTCTTGGTAAACCTGCTCCTTCCAATCTATATTTGCAGATTCTCCAGTTTCTGAAATAGAATGTGTAAACATGAACATTCATTAAACCTAGAAAAAATCACATGTTGGTGCAAGTGTATTATTGGGAGTTGGTGGGAGTAGGTCATGGAATTTTCGAAAGAGTTGTGAATATAATAGAGAAACAGAGGTGCAGTTGGGTTAAAAAACAGCTCTGTCAACTTCCATTTAAATCCAAAACCATTGAACGCCAACAAAAGGTTGAAACAAGTCTATATAATAAACTGTTAACTTTAAGCGAGGAAAAACTATGGGATTAAAAAAGTTACATGAAAACAGTTAATAAATCGGCGGGAACAAAACGATGAAACTAACAATACAGCCACAAGGGAAAAAAAACAAATGGTTGGTCTACAAAACATTACGATATTATTGACCTCCCAGTTTCAGTACCTAATAACTCCATTGAATGACCAAGGGAAATACTTTATATGAATCTCAAAAGCATAGTTTAAACTAATGAAGTATGCATGCATGATGTTGAAAGTTTGAAAAGTTTCCATGGGAGCATCAAAGGGAACAAGCTTAGCACATTTCAATACCTTGAGCAGAGAAGACTTCCCCTGAGGCATTAGAGTTTGAGAGACAAGGTTGGGATTCAGCATTCCTTAGTTGTGAAAATAGTTCCTTTGTCTTTTTAGATAAGCAATGACAGTACTCAGCCTGTAAATAGATGCAGATCATGTTAGATAAGACTATTATTGTTTTAAAAACGAATTCTTCCCATGGAATTAGAATACATAAATTTGCTGGAATGAGATGCAATGATATCAAAACCTAAAGCTCAGAATAAAAACTACAACATAGTCAATGGCATCGTGTTGACCTCAGTCCCCCTCCTAGTGGGATAAGGCTATTGGTTTTACTGTTAAAAAGTGAAATGATGAAGGAAACAGAAAAATAAACCGAAGTAAGGTCGTTTGAAAGTTCAAATGAAGCAAAGAAATGCCATCTTTAAGTCAGTATGAAGAAATTATCAATCTGAAAGTAAATTCTTGTAATACGTAATTACAATAAACAAGCTTAAAGTCTACAAGAGAGCTAAAGCTTTTCACAATAAACAAATTGTAACTTTGTTCACACAATCCCAAAATAGATACCTCATTGTCTGCAGCGCCATTCAGTCTCAGCTCATATCTTTCCAGTTGTCGAACAAGCCCAGATAAACATGTCAAAGGTAAACCACTTTGATTTACACCTTCCAAGCTACAACAATTAACTACATTTACATCAAACCAGATCGAAGAACTAAATAGAAGTTACAAATATACAAGTTACAAGCAAGCAAAGTGTGAAGAATAATATTTCATCTCTGCTTTTTATTTTCAGTAATCAGAGATACACCATAAAAAAATGGTATATGCTCACAATCCTTACACAAAAATGTCAACTTGATATTCAGTTAACGTGACACACAAGACAGGGCTAAAACAATTGAATGGAACACGAGCAATTACAATAATATTCTGGTATTGGTATGCATCTTACCATTGTTTCAAAAAACTTTTACGAAACCCTGGCATTTTCCACCTGAGAGTTTTCATGTCGGTATGTTGTTCAGCAGGTTTCATTTTTTTGGTGTCCATCACACAGGCAAAAGGTACTCTATATGCCTGAAAAGCCATAAAATAAAATGCATTAGAAAACAACAATTGGAAGAACATTTATGATGTGAAATCTCCAGTTTTTTTCTACAACAGTCTTATTTACGCAATTGCTCAGGGCATCAGCATTCATCAAAATGCAACATGGTATTTGGATGGCTAAGCCAATCCAACCCAACACTCACATACAAACACCAGATAAAAACTTCTGGGTCACATTTCACTAGTGCAAACACCCCACTGAAATTTCACAACCACGCTTCAATTCTTAACCCCTCTAAGCATGGGTTTATAAAATACTGTTCATACCGATATTTCGGCCGAAACAAAAGGCTTTGTGACGGAAACTGCTACTGCATCAATCACATTTATCCACAAAAATTTCTCAGAATGTCAACCATTACAAAGAAAGTGTAACTGCAATTTAAAACCTAACTTACAACCACACCAGAATACCCTATTCTATGATCACAACACAAGAGACCAATCCAAAATAAGCCTCAAAAGTAATTATCACCCAGAAAAATCTTGAAAAATCAAGAACTTATATCACCCAGTAAAATTAAATTAAATTAAAAAAAAAACACAATACCTTTGCCAATTGGCTATTAACACGGAGTGAGAATCGATTAAGGTCAACAACAAATAACAGTTGTATGATTTATAGTGCATGCAATAGTGTGTGTCACGTCTCTTACTTATGCAACCGTGCCACTAAGAAAGTAGTCACACCGAGTCCCGCAAAGGGATATATTACATAACAGACAGTTTTTCTTTTTATAATTTACAATAACAAGGAAACATGTGAGGTGTATGTCACTTTTTTCTTAGCTAAAATATTTATTATTATAAAAGTTATTAAAGTAAAGAAAAATATTAAATTATAAAATATCATTGTGAAAAATATAATTTTAAAGATAAATCAGTCTTATCATTTTATTATAGATAACAATTTTATGATGCGGATGTTTTTTTGTATTATGAATAGTTATTTAATTCAAATGATAAAATTGAAGAAAAAAATTGTGTACGCCGAAAAGAGAATGTATTTATTATTATTATTATTATTATTATTATTATATATATATATGAGATTTTTATTTAGTATATAATTTTTTTCCAAAATTACCTTTTGAGTATAATTATTTTATTTACATATATGTCATATAATGATATAATTCTTAATCCTTTTCCTAATAGGTCAATCAAATCATTACAAAAACATTATTAAATAACAATTACTAATATCTAAAACAATCTATATAATTAATAAAAATTTATAATTAATTTTTGAATCCGAATTTAAATTGTCTCTACCATTAACTACAAAAGTTATAACTACTAATTATAAATTTTCAATGGTAATAGAAATTATTTTAGATACTGATAATTTTTAGTTTATAAAATAATACTAAAATTAATTAATATATAATGATTAATTATTTTTTATTTCTAAATTAATTGTAATTTTGTTATTTTTTTTAGTAATTTTTTATGCATGTATTTTATATATGAAATAAATATAGACAAACAATTTTTTTTTATAACCTTTTAGTTATAAATTATTAGAATTTTCTCGTTTCACCAATGTATTTTATTCTATGTATTCTATTCATTAAATTTTTATAACAAAGTGACTAGGTGCTATAAAAGAAAAATAAATAAATTAAGTAAGATGTTGATAAAAATTTGATGTCAAAACAATATTATTTTAATTATTCATGTCATCATTCCATTAAAAATTTAATGAATTAGTAAAATTTGATGGCAAATACTATATATTATCTATTTTAGAATATTATCTAACTAAAGATATATATACTCTTAACGACCTTTTCTATTAAATAGTCCTACTAATTAAGTATGGAATATAGGAGAAAAATATATGTGAAAATTTGCATCCATTTTATTATATCATTAAATTATTTTTTTGCTTCTAAACTATAATGAATCTCATTTGTACTTCACCCAAGTGTGAAAGATTGAATCTGTTGACTAAAAGTGTGGTATATATAATGAAGATGAGACAGTAACAACCATGGCAACTGAATGAAAAAGAAATTGGATAAATAATAGAGAAAATATAGTGTTTTGTTTTTTGGCTTCAAATTAGAGTATTATTTATGTTTGAAATTTTGAAATTGTGTTATACTTTGTATGATCAATGAGTATGACTTATGGTAAATGTAAATAAACTTATGTATTCATTTGACCTTATTTACCTCTAATATTTTGCATTTACCTTTTACTCGATACTTTTTTTTTTAAATAATGTAGAAATTTATAAAATATGAGAAATTAGATGTTAAGCAAATCTCAATTGATGCACATTTTAAACACTGAATTTTTTGTAATATAATCCAAATTTGGTTTTTTTTTTTTTTTGCATTTTTAAAAAGAAAATGAATTTTTTTTATATAGTTCTTGTACAAACCTATTTAAACTTTTAGCTACCTTGCATACATTTTATTTATGACAAGTTATAGGAAAAGAAAGTAAAATATAGAGATAGAGATAAGAAATATATGACTTAAAGAATATTGACATATTTTAGGCATTCAAATTGCAAATTTGACTTTCAAATAAATAGTTTGTTAAGATTATTAGGTGTTCCATAAAAATTAAACCACTCAATTTGTGAGCTAAATAAATATCATATTATTTTTTATTTGTTGTACAAACTTGTTTACACTTTTAACTATCTTGCTTATTTTTATAGGAAAAGAAAGTAAAAATAGAGATAAAGATAAGGAATATATGACTTAATAAATATTGATATATTTTAGGCACTCAAATTGCAAATTTGACTTTCAAATAAATAGTTTGTTAAGATTATTAGGTGTTTCATAAACATTAAACTATTCGATTTGTGAGCTAAGTAAATATTATATAATTTTTTAGTTGGTGTAAGAACTTGCTTACACTCTTAATTACCTTGTTTACTTTTTGTTTATGACATTGTAAAAAGTTATAGGAAAAGAAAATAAAATATAACGATAGGGATTAGGAATATATGACTTAATGAATATTGATATATTTTAGGCACTCAAAATGCAAATTTGACTTCCGAATAAATAGTTTCTTAAGATTATTAGGTGTTTCATAAACATTAAACTACTTGGTTGTGAGCATTATAAATATTATATTATTTTTTAGTTGTTATACAAACTTGTTTACACTTTCAACTACCTTACTTACTTTTTGTTTATGACGTGATAATAAGTTGTAGGAAAAGAAAATAAAATATAGCGATAGAGATAAGAAATATATGATTTAATGAATATTGATATATTTTTTCTTAACTTTAGCTTAAAATTTCAAAGGAAAAGAAAATAAATTGTATTCGATTTGGTAGAGTTTTAATTTGACATTTTTATTTTAACTATTCGGATCTTTAAGAAAGAATATATGAAAATTTCATATTAACCAACACATAACTATATGAAAATTTCATATTAACTCCACATAACTATATCTATAAATATATCTAGAATTACCAATGAACTAGTTTATATATATGATATAATAATTATTATTATTTAATTAGTATTTTTTATTCTTATTGAAGACAAATATTTTTTTTTCAATATTTTTGTTATTTAATTGAGTCTCAATTTTGTTTAAAATCGTATAATATTTATCCTTCCAATAAAGTGACATTAAGGTACCTTAGTGATGTCAAGTGGCATACAAACTAGTACAACAAAATCTTTTTATGTCAATTATAGAAAGCTTTTTATGCAGATCTAAAACTGAAAAGCTTTTTATGTCAGTTCTAGAATTGACATAAATATAACTAACATAGAAAGTTTTCATTTTTTATGCTGATTTTAGATCCACCATAAAAAGTTCATATTCTATATCGATTCTGGACATGCCATAGAAAGTCCACTTCATAAAAAAAATGTCATGGTTGTGATGGAAAATCACTTTATATGTCGATTATTACCACAATTGACATAGAAAATGTAATTTTATATGACGATTGTATTAATAACTAGTATAAAAAGTGATTTCTGTAACGTCCCATTTAATTATTATACGAAATTAAAGGAAACGTCACGCGATAAAAGTATAATAGCGTAGTCTTAGGGTCATTAACGCAACCCCTACAACCTGGCACACCACGATGCCAACAGAAACTAGATACAAATCTAACATAAGAGAATATAGTAGAAATGCATAAAGCGATACATGGGCCATAGCCCTAAAGAAATCTTGAAGAAAACTCCAACCCAGATGGCTAAGCAGCAGAATCACCATTCCCTTGTTGACCACGAGAACTTCGCCCATCTGCTCCCATCAATCAAATTGATGATCATCGCAAGAAAGAACAGCCACATACAATACAACCATATAGCAAAACGGGTAAGCTAGAGCCAATAACATAATCATCATACAGTCAATCATATTTTCATCATCCAATATTCATACCACAACCAAGCATGTTACGACCTTCCAAGCAATACACTACGACACGACTCGACTCATCCGGATACGTATAACTTAGTCGGATTCAGCGGATGCTTGCACTTGTGGTGGATACCTCTGCTCGACCCTGAGCTGCTCATCTCCGAGCTATGTGTTACAAGTGTTACGATGGATTAATTTTCCCCCACCACAAGGTTAGGCCTTAATGAATTTCAAGCCTCCTGCTACTCTCACCACAGGAGTCAATCCGCTCTAAGTGAGACTAACTGGCTCCTTAGAGTGTCAGGATGCAACCTTAACTTGAATCCTTACCTAGTTATACAGATGGGGCACCACCATGGACACCCACTAACAGGGGCCATGGAATTACGTCCCGACCACTGAAGTGCGACCCTGAAAGCCTCACCTAGAGACCCCCAAGGAATTATGCACTGACACATACAGAACATAATCACACAGCCAAAACAATATTCACCATGCACGTGTACGTTAATTGTACCAACCTTTAAAGCCAACGCCTTTCATGTTCCAGGCTCTACCCATTACAATTCATCATAACCATTCGTGCTCATAGGATCTCAACTCATCTCATTTTCATGCCCCTTTAACAATAACCAACTCACTTAGTTCACATGCCAACTTTCATACTAGACCTGTCATCCACAATTCGTGACTCATGCCAAGCATGCATAGTACTCCATTATATACATGTTTCTCATCATACAATTTACACCCAAACCAATATCAATCATCCAAGAATAAACGAACACCCAAACAGCGCACTGCCTCGCCCAATCCCTCGCTCAGGCTGAGGGGTCTCGCTCAGGCGAGACGTGCTCGCTCAGGCGAGCCCCCCTTCGCCTAGGCGAGGGCTCGAAAGGGGAAGCAGGGAGCAACGCGGGATCTCGCTTAGGCAAGACCCCTCTCGCCTGGGCGAGATGCTCGCTCGCTCAAAATAAGGAGTTGGTCGCCTGGGCGACCACTCGCGTAAACTGGTCTAGGCGAACCCCTGTTTGTCTCGCCTAGGCGAGACTGGCTCGCCTGAGCGGGATTAACATGTCTCGCCACTGTGTCACCTGCAACAGCCATGTTCTCCATCCAAACAATTCATGCAATATACTCTCACGCATCAAAACGAAATATCACACCATAAAATCAACAACCAACTCATACACGGTTCAGAAGAATAACTCGAAACTAAAACCCTAACTTCCCGTACTTGGAAGAGGGCTAACGGAGCTTCGACACGGGACCTCGGGGTGCAACAACTCAAGGATAGCTCGCAGAAATAGAGTAGAAGTTCCTTTAGCTTACGTGACAGTGGAACAAAACCCTAGCGGAGGGGGTGGCGGCTGCAGCTCAAGTCCTCTGAAATGGAGTGGAAATGAGACTTTGGACAACTGGAAAAAACTTTATCTACTGGGCCAGCCCTTTAAGCCCACTTACAAGGGCAGCCCCGTTAGTTTAGGGCAGAAATAGCAAGGTGAATTTTTTATGGGCCTTACAATTTCTACGTCGATTGTAACAAGGATAAATATTAGTCATTTCACATTACATGTGTCACATTCAAGGTTTTCAAGGTTGCACTTAATGAATAATGCAAGAACAATTTAAGATTTTACTTCCAATAAATTCTCTTTTACAATTTATATTATATTCACAACAACAAAAATCACCAACACTCTAATTCTTCATAATGAGTAAAAATGTTAAACAATCCCAATAAACACAACACAATAATAACAAATATTAATGCAAAGTTGTTGGTTCATCACCATTTGGGTTTTTACCATGTACTAAGTTAAGAACAAGAACTTAAATACAATTTATGATATTTAATTCAAGTTAATGTTAATAGTATTAAAATATTATAGTATTTCATTTTTATAACAACCAGCGTTGCTCTAAAGTCATTTATAGGTTCTCACATCTTAAACAAATAAATAATTGTCCATTAGATAGATTATCTATTTATTGATATTTATTTTTGAAATTATTTACAAAAAATTTTAAACTCTATTTAACTTGTTTTAAAAGTTCACAATCTATTTCAAATTTCATATTATTTTCCAAATACAACTGCTAAAAAGTTTAATGTTTTATTTTCCAAACATTTTAGTTATAAAACCATTTTTAATATTGGAGTGTCAGATAAACAAAAATAAAAGAAAATCACTTTGCCGAAACATTATGTGCATACACTAATATGTCCCTTAATTATATTACATGTTCAAAAGTAATGTAAATATATCATTTAAGTTTTTCTTATTACTTTACTTTTTCTTATTTTTATTTTTGAAAAAGTCGTAAATGCTGAAATATTTGTAAAAGCTAAAACTATTTTAAATTTTTTAATTAAAATAAATGAAAAACTTATGGAATTTGAAATTTCATTTTAACTACAATTTTATAAAAATGATCTTTGTAAAAAGAATTATATACATTTTTACAAAACATATACATGACATAGAGAGTGTTAGTACTTGTGAAGTAAATTTAGTTCAATTGGTGAGTGTTGCTTTATTTGTTCAATGTGGTTGGTTTTCTTTTCTTTCTCTCTTTTGTGCTTTAAAAAGAAGCAAATAAAATATCCCAACAATTATCTCTCAACACGTCACCGTTTTGACTCCTTCCTTTCAACACACTCTCACCTTCTTCTGCCTACATGCGCTGCATCTATTGGGCGGTGACACGATTTCCGTCACTGACGTGTCACTGTAACAAAGCCCTTGCTGAGGCATATCTCGTTGAATGAATCCTTGAGAGAGAGAGTGGCCTTTGGATCTGAAATGGGTTTCTTCGATTTCATCGTGTTGATGTTGGGGTCACTCTTTTTGTTCAAAGCTTTCGATTTTGCTTTTTTAGTCTCTCTCTTCTGCTCCATTTGATTCCCCCAATTCTTCAGTGTTCAAACCCTAATCTGTTGCTATGAGGAAGAAGCTCGATACCCGTTTCCCTGCTGTAAGTGTTCTCCATTTTCTCTTTGTAAAGATTGTATCTTGTCGTGGGTTTCTGTTGTTTGGATGCAAGGAAAAGTGTGTGGAAGTGACAGCAATTGAGCTGATCTCGACTGTGCTTTTGTTTGTCTTTTCGTTTTTTTCTTTCTTGAGAAAAAAAGGTTCTGGTTTATGGTAAATGTTTATACTTTGTTAGGATTTATGGGGTTCATGTGTTTGGGTTTATGGTCTTAGTAATTGAAGTGGGTGATTTTATGTTGATGTGGGTATTCTGGAGATGTGTGTTACTTTTAGGTTATTGACTTAGCTTAGGTCATTCAAAAGGAAAAAACTTTTTGGGTTTGTTGTTTGGGAACTGTGGTTTAAGAATACTTGATTGACGTGTTAGTGGAGACTGCTGAAGAGGGTACTGATGGGTTTATGTTTTCTGTGTTTCTGATAATTTGGTTCTCCCACAGTCCTCATTTGTTGTGGACTTGGGATAGAACCGGCCATTTTTAAATTCAAGAATTCAGTATCCCATTTTGAAATTACATCTTCTCTGAAATTTCAAATCCGTTTTGCATGTTAACCTGATTTCTGTTTAAAACGTGTGTCTACTTCACATTTTTAATATTTTAAAGCCTGAGTAAATTTCTCTCATTGCTTGTCAAATGTTAATTATTCTTCAGAATATGGTGGGCTAACTAGTTGCGAGCTGAGTTAATATCAGTCTTTAATGTAAGGTGTCAGGGATTTATAATAGAATACAGTTATTCCTTTAAGGATTGATTATGATGACATCAATTAGAAAGACTATTTGATGATAGTGGCATTTTCGAATCTATGGTAATTTTCAGCGGGGTGTTACTGTTAGGCATAGCTTTGCTAAATCGGGTGGGATATACAAGTAAGGAGTAAAGAAGGAATTTGGGTTGCAAGGAGGGTAGGAAGGAATGGAAAACAATTATAAGCAACGAAAAAGGGAGGGAAGCCAATGAGGGAGTGTTTTAGGCCTTTTGGGTACTGGTGGAAGAGATGCGGACACTTGAAGTGTTTCTTGTTTTGTGAGGCACTTTGTTCTGTGTAATTGGAGTTTATACCTATTTCTCTCTGATAAAATACCTTGTTTCTATGACTTTTATCCCATTATACCTTTCTAGCATATAGAAGGATAAAACTTTTGGGAGACAGGGCAAGCCACTGCTTGTATTCTAGAAACTTCAAATCAAGTTTTAAGTTGTAATTATATTATTTTCATAAGGACTAATTTGTAATTTGGCCTGTGTTAATTCTTCTACTTGTCTTTTAAGTATCATGAGGAGTGAGCTCTTGCAAAAGAACAATTTCTTTTGAGTGATGAATCTTCAAATTGCAGGCTCGGATAAAGAAGATAATGCAAGCAGATGAGGATGTTGGAAAGATAGCACTGGCTGTTCCTGTTTTAGTTTGTAAGTTGTTATGGTTTACTGTGTTGTTAACTTCAGACCGCTTCTCGTTTGTTTCTCTTATATATGTTGTTGACATTGCTCTTGATGGATTTCAGCTAAAGCTCTAGAACTATTTTTGCAAGATCTTTGTGACCGTACTTATGAAATAACTCTTCAAAGAGGAGCAAAGACCATGAATTCATTGCATTTGTAAGTCTGATTCTTTTGCTTCAATCTCCCATTTTAGTGATTGAGAACCAACTCAAGAACTTTCTTACAATAATGCCTTTATAGAAGACTTCTTTTATCTTTTTAGATTTAATTTCAATTTGCAATTCCCTTTTTCATATATCTAAGTTAAAATTGGAGGCTAAGTGTGAGACAGGAAAGTAGTCAGTTCTTAAGCTATAAAAATTCATAATCATGTAATCTTAAGTATGAATGATAAAATTTTATTAGAAGCATTTATGTTTAAACTTAAAAGTTAATGCACTGAAGGAATCTATGATAGGACTGGAAAGAAAAATAAAGGGCACCAGGGCCCTTGTTTCAACACTGAAAACTGCTTGCTACATTGTCTAAGCTTGCCGATGCTCAAAATGTTTTAAGTATGGATTAACTCTTAAAAAGGTTTTCTAAAAGAAAAAAAGGGGAGGGGGTTGAGTTCCACCATGGGCACCCCAGCTTGGCAGGTGCCATACAAATGCAAATAAGGGATGGTGAATGGATAAGGGATGACAACAATTTTTGATCTTCCAAAAGTCTCATTCACTTGGACTCCAAGTTGTTAAAAAATAAGATCAAAACAGGTCTGACTTAAGTGAAATTAAATCTATTTTTGTTTTCTGAAACTACATTTTAGCTGTGGCTTTTCTCTGCACTGACAATTGCATAAAATAACTGATTAATTGCACGTATGATTCACCTTTTTCTCACCATTTTATTAGCCACGGTCTCATTTTATTCTTTGTTTGTCTTGCCATTTGTTTAACTCCGAAGTCTAACATAAATAATTTTAGTTTTACGAGCTAAACAATTTATCTGGTTGCCTTCTAAATAGGATACTTCATTTGTGATTTCAAATATTAGTAGCTCATGGAAATCTTCAAATATGCTACCGTGCATTCTTCTGAATTGTGTGCTAAATATTTTGGAGGGTATTCACCTTGTCGATTCTAAAATTTAAGGAATTGATGGCACCGAGGAAATGCCTTAACAACCCTAGCATTTCTTGTGTTCTCAGACATCTTTTAATTAATTTTACTATGATATCCAGATCCCGTTTGGTTATGATATTATATTGTTTCTCTTATCTGCCTTCCAAACTCCATTTATGATAAGGAATATGAGCTATGAAATCAAGTCCAACAAATTGTGACTGTAAATTGCAGGAAACATTGTGTACAAAGCTATAATGTCTTTGACTTTCTGAGGGACGTTGTTAGCAGAGTTCCTGATTACGGCCATGGTCATGGCCATGCTGAGGCTGGTGCTGATGATCGGGCCATTTCAAAAAGAAGGTTTGAAGTCCAATATCTTTGTTTTGTTTTGTTGTTTTACCCCTCTGATATGCATATTGTTAGTTATGTACTTAACATTTAACAATGTTGTGTACTTTTCCAGGAAAGCTGTCGGTGATGACTGTAATGATAGTGATGAAGAGGCTAAGAGGAGCAAGATGGTAATTTCATTTTTCTATGTATTTGCACAAAAACCCTTAATAACGTGCTATTCTATCTTCATTAATGCTTGTGGCAACCCTTTTGTTTACTTAAGAATTTGTTTTAATTTCTCATTTGGTACCAATGACGCATTCATGATTAAGCCTTTTCCACAAAAGGACTCATATCTTATCAGTAACATAGAATCCAAATTGTTTAACTTTATGGAAAAAATAAGTCCCCTAAATGATTGTATAAAAATATACTTTCTTCACAAGGTATTAATATTATCATTTTCAGTTTTAGTTCTGACAAAAAATCAGTACTTACACATCTGCATGTCTACGACTTTCTTTCAAATGTTACCATATCTTGCACCCTATAAAAGGGCTATTTGGTTTATGAGAAGTTTTATATGTTCATTTGTAATTACAAAAATGTCACCTTGTTTACATTTTATTTGCTACTTTTAAAACTTTGTACTGGAAATAGTGATAATTGCTATTTTCTGTTTTATGTTTTCATTAATTCTAAGTGGAAATACTAAATGACAAGAAAATATTTTCTCAAACTAAAGCTTTTACTAGCATAGTTTGTCATCTGTAGAACAAAAGAAAATCATGAGAGTCTTGGAAATGATGTTGGTATATATCCCTAGCAGTCCCTTGATGTACACCATGTTTTGCTCAATAATGTTTTTCTTCTATTCCAGCAAGAGTTGAGCCACACTGGCACTACTGGCAGGGGAAGAGGCCGGGGCAGAGGAAGAGGCCGCGGCCGAGGGCGACCACCTTTAGTAAGAGACACATATCACCAGGATGCCGAATCTGAGCCTTGCACCTCTGTTCAGCCGAGCAACCATCAAAGTACAAACCCAATTGTTGCAGTGGACAGTGGTTCTGAGTCAAAAGATATACCAAAGGAGGAGAATGTTGCAATTCCTGTTGTAAGCACTGATTCACTCCGGAACATTGACCTGAATGCCATTACGAATGAAAATGATGACAAAAAAGCTAGTGTGGCAGCTGATACCTCATTGCCGGAACCTCCTTCAACAGAGGGCAAGCATGAAGAGATTCTGGGGTGGCCCCTTCCTGATGTGGACAAGATGGCCATTGATTCAACACAGCTTGCACAGCTGGGTAGGCCACTAGAAGAGGAGGAGGAAGATTATGACGAGGAGGAGGGGTAAATATTATAGTCTTTGGGTGATTAGATTAGTGAAAAAGCTCATGATAACTGTAGAATAAGTACATACTAGTGTTATGATTATGAGTACCCACTAGCTGTCAAAACATGTCCCATGTTGTTGGCGGCTGGCTGAAAAAAGGGTCTGAATGTACCTTCAGATCCCCCTTTTTATTAATCTGGTTTGTATGTGTAGCTGATGTATCTTTCCATTGACAAGTAATGTTAGCTTTGTACTTTTAGGTCTACAATGTATGTATATCACAATTCTAGATGGAGTGAAATTTATGCATGCAACCTTATTTAATATTGCTGCAGAAACTTTGACTGTTTGCCAGTCTCTCAGCTAATGTCTAACCCTTTTTGGCAAATGATGGATTGGCATATCTATAGAAGTAAAGGTTGGCCAAAGTAGTTTGTGTCATCTGCATTGCTTCAGAATTAGATGAATAGTTGTTCTGGTGATGTTTTACAAAAATCAAACACTAAGTCTCTGTTATAAAAATTAGTTGAGTTTGAGTATTTCTTACCATTTTTTCAAATAAAAGGTTTTTTATGTTTTAAAATTTCTCACAAAAGCATCGGTAGAAAAAGCACAATCTGATACCCTTTGTTCCATTTGTAAACGTTTTTGGAAGTGATAATAAAAGTGTTACATCTTTTTCCACAATCAAGTGTGGCCTTCGTCTTTTTCCACATATAAATGGAGTGTTTGTTTTCTTGTGTCACTTCACAAAAGTAGAAAGAAGTTCCTGGTGTTTTCTGGCTCCTTTGCCACTAATAGGTTTCCTCTTTCTCTTCAACCAGTGTTAAAATTTTATATTGATTTCGAAAAGCTCTATCCGAATCAAAAGGATTATTTTGCAACGGATACTATATACTTTCGAGACTAATTCTGAATCAACCTTTCTGATATATATTGCTAAATGTACTATACGCGCTAAATGTCGTTTTCAAGTGCACGTTTTAAAATTATATAAATATAAACATGATTTATATCATTCTAGACTAGGTATTCTTCTGAAAGAAAAAGAATTAATATATCATCTAATTCATATTGATGATATAATAGATCTATATAAAACATTCATTATTTAACCTTTTACAAGTTAAATCGTTTAATAAAAATATTAGCAATTTGTTATATAAGTTATAAGTACATTAAACAAGATAATATAAAAATACGTCATCCAATTTAAAATAATTAGCTGTTGTAAATGAAAAACAAGAATACTCTTTCCTTAAAACATGTGAACCAAAAGTAATTAAGTTAAAATTAGGAAAACCGAGCTTGCCTATTTTTAAACATATAAAGCATAATCAAAGTTGTACACGAAGAAATAAAACTACGATTGAACCTAAATGTTAAAAGTTTGGCGAAAACGGTTTGAAATACAGAAGGAAACTACAATTAAACCTAAACATTAATATTTGACGAAAACCATTTTTAAGGTAAAAAATTATTCTCATTATTTAGCCATGTGTTAAATACAACTGATCAACATCAAGTCTTAATGTTATTGAAGAAACATTTACGATAAAAAGTAACTAGTGGAAAGTGTCAACCTTTTTTTCACTAATAAAAAAAAATGGAAAAAAACAATTACGATAACCGTTACCACAAAAAAAAATAAAAATCAGCTACACAATTAAAAAAATTATCGAAATATTTTTACAGAAAACAATTAAAAGAATAGAATCATCAGAAAGACTTACCACATCGAACAAAACTACAAGTAAATCATGAGAAAATTGTGTAAGGCAAACAATTATAAATAATAATATCATTTTTTATATTAGAATACATTGTATGTATATATATTACTATAGTATAGATATAAAACCATGGTACCTTCCCTATCAAATAAAGCCAATACAAACATCAGAGAGAGAAAGGAGTAAGCACTAATTATAGTTGTTTTGAGAGATAAGAGCAATACCCGAAAAGTGTATAATTTATGCGTAACATAGATAATAAGAGTCACACACCCCACACTGAAGAAAAGAAAAAGTATAGTTTAGGAGCCACCCTTCAGATCAGAATTAAGAATGATCTTGTTCCATCTGATTTAGATGTAGTGCCCCTTCGTTGTTCTGGTGTACTTCTACCTTGAACTTCTCTTCCTTGTCTCCCCGCTTGACTTTGAGAAGCAGATTAAACTTGGCAAAATCATCAATCACCTGCATAGAAATTTACACACATCCATCAGCCATGATAAATAATAAACCAGTAACTATGCCCTGGATTGATTACACCTCCACAGTCGCAACAGAAGCTTGTAAGCTATCCCCAAATGCAGCTATTCCTTAACAAAGGTTGTAATCACTAAATTCCATATCATTGGGAGCAATAAAGTGATGGTAAGAACATGTTGCAAGTGACCGCTCACAGATATTGTAATGGTTAATTCATACATATTATATTAGTGAGAACTTCGGAAGGGAATAACAATCTTTTCAATACTATATGCTAGGAAAAATATCATGTTAACTCCACCAATAGAGAGGAGCTCAAGTAATTTACTGTAGCCAGAAGCAGATTTCACACCTGATTAGGTGAAATCACATGTCATCTCCACTAATAGTGAGGCTCAGGTCATTAAGTGCAAGCTAGTATCAGATTTAACCTACTAAGTTTAATGTTGAAAGGAGTGTCTTAAAGGTATGCTACATGCATCCCTCTTTATTTAATAAACATGATAGTCTCTCTCTCTCTTTAGAACTCAAAATGCTTAAGATAGGTTTTAGAGTAAATAAACACAATGCTGTTTTATTACTCTTTCCTTCCTTGGGGCAGATAAACAAGGATATCAAGTGCAGAAGTTGGCTTCTTACCTTCAACTTCAATACTTAATATTTTAGACAACTATGTTAAACTGTCATTTCATTTTACCATTTCTATCTACATATTTGATCAGCGGTAGATTAAACAATACATAAAGACCTCTAATCTGCCACTTTCTTTACTAATTTGATGTGTCTATGTGAAAATGTGTACACACTTGTACAGTTTTTTATTATAAAAGAATACAAATGAAGACCAACCAGATGAAAAATAGTCCAATAGTTAGAAGGAGACCAGAGAAAACTATAGGTCAAACTGTAAAGAGATATAGATAGTAAACTGTCTACCTTTGCATTTAAAACGAGACACCCTACTGGGAAAAACATTTGTTTGCTGTTTTAGAGTTGAATGAATTGATAAAATATCATTACTTAATACATTCAGTAGATAATCATTTCAAAATATTAACCAGGTTTACAACTTACTACTAATCAACACTCCGCTGGTCCCATGACTTATGAGTAAGACAAAAAACAACTTCCAATGTACATAATAAGCGGATAATAGCATATTGCTAGACATGTTTTAAACAACAACGGACAAGTATTTTAGATAAATATTTACAAAAAAGTTTGTCGTAAACAAATACAAGACAAGTTCAGGTAACATAATTATATCAAAGAAACCAGAAAAATCAGAAATCCTACCATAACTCGGCCCAGACAATCAACAAAATACAACCAACAAAGCTATCCAATTCAACCATGTGATTCTAGAAACAGTTGAGCAAACAAACTAGATCAAGAAAACTTTAAAGAATAAAGAACTAGGCACTGACCTCAGCCTTTGCATCAGCAACCTCATGAAGCACATAGGGTACTAATGAATTAGACCTTTGCTGGATTGTCTTGATTGCATGATTTGCTGCATCTTGAACTTGAGGGTCATGTGTTGGCACAGATTGCCATCCTGATTTGTGGCCCTCTGGTAACAAAGACAGAACCACAGTAGATTTTATTTATTAATAACCACTTCAGGTTCAAACTGACTCAGAAGATACGTGAGAAAGGCAGCAGCAAACATGTGCATGGCAAATGGTACAAACTTCATACATTAATTATCAGTTCATTGCCTTTGCTAATCCAACATATGGGTTTATCTAGATTTAATCAGATTTACACTCCTAAAAGTCTCTTTCAATATTTACATAAGTTATCAGTTTATGACTATTTACACCACCTTAAAAGAGAACTCAACATATTCACATCCTAATGTTGCACTAAATATGAGGATCTAAATTCCAACAAGATATAAATTACCAATATAATTATGACACTTTTCCTGTAAATAAAGCATCAATTTTAGGAGAATATAAAAATAATTAATAAATATCCTAAATAGAATTGCTTAGTCCTATAAAGTTTACAAATGATTGATTTAGAAAATGCCATACCCCTTTTGACACCAAGGTCAGCAGAGGTAAATGGTGATGCAACACCGGCAGGCTTGAACTCTTGAAGTTCTTTGAAGTTCATCCATGGTTTCACCCATACCTTGGCTTCATAGAGCTTCTTCTCACCACCCTCAATAGCCTCGAGAGTAAGGTGATGCAGGGTACCAGCAACAACCTGTTCCTGTGCCTTCACAACCCTAGCAAACTCCAGAAGCGAATTCTTCAACACCAACCAACACAAGACAACAGTTTTAGCTTACCAAACATAGCTCATCACATTGAACATAAAACGGGATAACGAAAAAGAAAGAACTACTGAGATCACTGATCACAATAACAAGAAAGTTCAGCAGTCCAAATAACCTGTGCTATAATCATCACCACAAATACACACACAGATGCATGAGATGTAGTTTTGCATATTGTGAATGACATTCTTGAGAATTTGTTAACTGACGTAGCTAATAGGACAAGACTGCTGATGAAAAAAAAATAGACAAGGCTATTACCGTTGTTGTTTTGACCAGTGAACAAGATTTAACATACTTAAATTAAAATTCAGCTAGTTTTGATTCGATTATTTAGTTATTATCATAATATTGTTTTATACCACAGAATTTTTTTGAAACATTTCCTCACTGATACGGATTTTTGTTTCAGGGAGAAAAAAAACTATTTGACTAAGAATTAACTAAGTTTATTGTAAAAAAAAACCTGCATCGTCGTATCCACAAATGATCAACTTCTTTTCTTTTTAGTTTAGGAACCTAATTAAAAATTCTCGAATAGTTCATGCCCCTGCTATATTAAAACATCAAAACATATATATCAGTACATATGATCAACTTCTTTTTTTTAATTGCTGGTTTGGCTAAAAGGAAAGAAACAGGGCGACTAAACCAAGTTATGAGAAGGTATTTGGTTGAAGAGAAAAAAAAAAAAAATAGGAAAGATATAGAAATTAAGAGAGATAGAGTATAAATATTACACTGCATTTCACTGTTCTTTAAAATTATTTATTCTTTCTTTTCTTCCACTCAAAGAAAGCTTAACAACTCTCTGCTTCCTCATCCTTCCCGTCTGAACCAAAAAGGACATAAAAAGAAAAAAATGTTACGTTTTTTCATGATTTCTAGTGTATCGTGGTAATAATACAATCTCCCCATTCTACTATTTCTAACCCTTGTATCAAGTTTCATGATTTCTCTAATAAAATAAAATTATTTTCAGTTCCTTAACCAGTGTTATAAAAGCATCTCCAGTTTGAGTATTTTAATTTTCAATAATATCTTAAAAAATGAATGAATACTCTTGTCAACCTTTAATTTAAAGGAACTCAAAAATTGAACAAGTTTATAATCACTTTAGAATTGAATAAGAAGCTTTTTTATATTTAATTTTAAGCAAAGTGTAATTAAAATAATAGTTTTGTTGATAACGAACTTGCCAGGAACACCGTAATTTTTATCCTTCATCAGTTGTTGGATTGGAATTCAACACAGTGCATTAAAATTTGCAAAAGTGCTTTAGAAATTCTACTCCAAACACAACATAAATAAAACAATAGATAAACCTGCTTCTTGTTGTGCTCGTCAACCGCGAATCGCGCGAGAGATTCAGTTTCGAGACTGTTCTGAGACCCTTGGGAGTCGCGCACGCCTCCGACAGTGGCCATCGGCGCCTGGCGATGGAAGTGGGAGCAGTCGCCGGAAGAAGATCGAAGGGCGAAGAGCGCGAATAGAAGGAAGAAGAAGACGGAGAAACGCGACGACGACGACGACGACGGAATGGGAATTGAAGAGGTTGATGCTCTCATTCGGTTTAGTTCTTGCTTTGGAATAAAGAGTTTTTCGGTTTCTTTGTTTTTTGTTTGTTGCGCCAAACAGAGCGTAATAACTGCGTTGCGTTTATTAGTAGGCTTTCTTTGGACGCGGCATCGTTGCTTCTCTCTCACTCTAGGTGCTGTGTTTAATGATTTTCTTAATTCTTAAGCGACTTGAACGAAACGGTGTTGAGATGTTGACACGTGTCCACATTGTATTTCTACACCTTACTTAAAATGCATAATAGGACAACATTTACCACTACACGTGTCCGCATTTGAGATCATTTATGTTTCGTACTCATTTGTGATTTGAACTAGTGTTTGAGATTACATGTGTTTTTGAAGCGGTAACTGCATTTTTTCTTTTCAAACACTACAATACTCAAGTTAAATTGAATAGAGAAGATAAAAATTAAGAAATTTATATATAAAAGAACAACAAAAAAGCTAATATATTTCAAAAATTATAGCAAATATACTAGAAAGCCAATTGAAATACCTTCTTCAATATTATAATAAAGGGTAAATTATGTTTTTTATTTTATTTTCGTTGAGAAAAATCAATTGGTCACTTTTTTTTATCTCAATTTGGTCATTATTTTGGAAAATTTGATGTAATCAGGTTCTTTCCGATTAATATTGTACTAACAACGTTAAAGATGTGTCCTTACAGATATGTCGTTAAAGATGTGTCACATGTTGGTTCATGATTTTTTTTACATTAAAAATTTGTCATGTGGCAAATTGACGTTACATGACCGTAACTATGTGATATGGTAGTAATAATGTCATGTATCAATGACACATAGTATGCTAATGACATGTGGTATTATCATTACCACATCACATTGTTAGTGTCACGTGGTACGATGTCAACTTGATACGTGGTAATTTTTTAATTTTAAAAAAATCAAACAAAATTAAAAAAATTTGAAAAAATATGAGCTGACACGTGACACGTATTTAAAGTTGTTAGTACAGTACTAATGAAAATTACTTGATTGCATACAATTTTCTAAAATACGGATCAAATTGAGACATTAAAAGAATCAAATTGATATTTATCTACAAAAATTGGAACCAAAAGAATTATTTAAAGTTTGTATCGCATAAAACTTGAAGTTCGAAAGGTAACAAGTCATTATATCATGATTTTCAAACTTGAAAAAAAAAACATCACATAATATAAAGATATTAACAATGGTGAATTCATTTTTTTTTTCTTTTAAAGAAAATAGAATAGTTTACGGCATGTGAAAATGAAAAACAAAATATTCCTAATTGAATCAAAGACATGTCTAAGTAGTTATTTAATTGTTGAGATAAAATATGATTATCAAATTAATTGTCGTGTTACCACAAAAAAGTTAAGAAGCTTGAGTTGACTTTGGTATAACTTCATGTTGATGGTTATTGGTGGATGATATTTTATGATAACTGTTATTTACACGGTAGATTGTTACACTTATTGAATATACAATCTATTTGAATTATATATAATAATAGTATTAAAAGTATATCAATATGTAATATAAATTTATTTATTTACTAAATTGATAACATAGTTAAAAGATAATTACCATGAGACAATTTTGACAATGAGTATTTAGTTATATTGTTAAATATGTTCAATGTATTGATGATAAGTGCTTAGAATATATAAATTTTTTATATAAATTTGACATTTATCATGCTTTAATTGATCATATTTTGTAAGTAAATAAATATTTTAGCTTATAATTACATAATGAGGTACTAAGAAGATGAAAAATAAGAATTTGATGAAATTTTGATGATTTTGCAATAATTTCTCAAAGAAGTAAAGATGATGCATCTAAGCCAAAATTTTCTGGTTGAGCTCCTTTAAGACAGTCAAGGAAATATTTAGAATGTGACTTTTTTAGCTAAACTACAAGAAAACGATGTTCAACACTTGGGTGGTGCATGGTTAAGCCACAACAAATGAGTACTTACTTAAGGTGGTGCATGGCTCAACCACAAAAAGGTGGTGCTTAGTCACAAAGGCGACAAAGGCAAAAGAAAACCCTTCAAAGAAGGAAACCTTCGTATCTAAGTACCAAAAGTTGAGCTGAGCACTGGCCATAAATTTTTATAAATAAATACCTTCTGTCCTTATTTTAGGCATTGAGTGGAGGATCAAATATTTAGTAGTATAGTAGGAATGGGTCTATGAGGATAGATAGGCATGCTATTATTGCAAACTCTATGTATCCTGCTAGAATTGTATTGTAATATTTTATGAGTGATTGAACTCTCTCGTGTCCAAGTTGGACGTAATCAACTGTAATTCTCTATACTTCTACTTCTTGGACATTTATATATGTTTTCATTCAATAGTTTGCGATTTGATTTGTGTTTATTACTTGGATGACTTGATCACCCATCTTATTTTAGTAGTTTGGATTGAGTTTGAGAGTGGTATTAAATTGTAGTCCAATCAAATCATCTTACTAATGTTAGAGGTTTCCACATGATCTAGAGGGTGGGCTAGATAAAAGAGTCATACACTTAAGGCAAAAATTCATTCAACCAAGAGTGGAGGAATTGCACTAGGTTTGAAGTCCTTAGGTTGTAAACTGTAGCAATGGATCAAAGTCTACCTTATAGTACTCTCATGACATTGAATGTTTTGCATATTGAGTAAATAAGATAATAATGGTGCAGTAGACGAATATGAGATGAAATAAATCATAGTATCTACTCTAGTCGATCTATATAATATATATTACCATCAATGCTTTCAAAATAAAAAAATCCAAAAACTAACTACCAATATACTTGCTAAATCTTTGTGAATACGATAACCCATTCGGTTGTACTACAACTAACTTGGTGCACTTGCCAATAGGTCATACAACTAGATAACTATTTTAAAACTTGATATTGTGTGATGTTGAGACTTAAATATTGGGATACAAAATCTCAACTTAAGTTTACCCATCAATTGACCTAGAAGAAATTGGGTCCAATGAAAGCTTTCATCTAAATATAAAAGCATGTAATTTTTCAACTATTAAAAGAATAATGACAAAACTCGGGAAATGTACATGTCTATATTTTTTTTTCTAGGTGAAAAAAGGAATAAAATAAATAAAGTAAAAAATTTAAGGTGTCATAATCCATATTCAAAGTTGCAGCTCAATATTCAATACTAGTAAGTATACTCTTAAACCCAAACCTCTAAATATAGTACACTACTTATGACTTAGATTACAACAAACTTTTAAAAGAAGGTTTATGCCTTTGGTCCCCATTTTTATTGAAAAATATCAATTTGATCCATTTTTTTATGCGTCTCATTTTGGTCGCCATTTTGAAAATTTTAATACAATCATATCTTTTCCGTTAGTACTATACTAACAACGATAATGTCCTCAATACACCACCCTCCTTGTTCCATAGGTTTGGATATATTCTCACCCTTTATCCATGTTATCTTCCTGCCTGATGCTTCCCAACCCCTATAATGTCTCTTTGTAACTTTATAATAGCATTGCATACCCTACACGACACTTTGAAGGAACACTAATACAAGAGAATGATTGTAAAAATCGTATCTAATTAGACATGTTCTATCAACCAAATATAAAATATAAGAACTCACCCTTTCACCTAACTAGTTTTTTTCTTAATATTATTCACCATATTATCCAAAGGCTTAACTTCCTTGGATTTTCCTCATAAATATGCCAAAATATACAAAAGATACTCTTATAATACAACAATGAACAACTTTCGCAAAGCATTGTAATACGTGGTCCTTAATTCTTATTCTTGCAATCTTAGCTTTGTGAAAAATTACCTTGAGTCCAAACATAATTTGATAATATTTCAACATACTCTTCATAATTAATATATTTTTAAGCTTTTCATTACACCTAAAATGCGTCTATTTAGGCATAAAAGTTAGAAAGTTATTACCATAACAATTTTTTGACAATAACATTATAATTTTATTGTTAAACATTGTATTAAATGAAATTCATTGCATTTGGTTTGTTTAAAGATTCTCATCTGAACTAAGAAATATGAACCAAATAAATTATATTATCTTAGAAAATATATCAGAAACTTTGACAAAATATATATATATATATATATATATATATATATATATATATATATTAAAAAATAATTATTAATAATAATGTCAACTTATAGTTCCTATTTTTTTATTGAAATGTTTATCTTTTATAATAAGCTTCCTTTTCATCCTTATATATTTATCCATGTTATTTTTCATTTTTTAGGATATAATATTGCAAGTTACGGTATATAAAAAAATTAGATTTATCGATGAGAAAAATTAATCGATAAATATAAAATATCCATCGATAAATTAAAATTTTTGATGATTTATTGACAGTAAAAAATTGTTAATAAAATATTTATCGATAAATTTTATTAACGAATAAGAAAATCTAACATACGATTCAAGAATCCATAATAATTATCTATAAGTAATTATCATGACCAAAATTCATCGGTTAGTAAATATCTATAAGTATTTAAATGTACAATTAATGATGATTATCTACAACCAAAATCTATAAATATCCATTACATATTAATAATTAAAAAAACTTATATCACGTACTATTAAAAACATTAAGTGAACATGAAAACAAATTATTAAACGGCCTAAAACAAATTTTCAATTCAGAATTTTTTAAACTTATAAAGATTGATAGTTTTGTTGACTTACCCAAAAGCTCATAACGACCAATGTATAGGTTAAAAGTTTGGAAAAGAAAAAAGAATTGTGGACACTATTGTCTACCCAAATCATTGCATATTATTTTTGTTATTATGAGATGATTAATAGCTTTAATATGCTTTATTCAAGGGTTAAATATGTTTTGGTCCCTTATCTTTAAGTAAATTTTGGAATTAGTTTATTTTGAAACTTTGACCCAATTTAGTCATTCATCTTTCGAAATACGTGGATTTAGTCCTTTTAATCAAATTTGGTTAAGTTTATTTGACATTTCAAACGCATTTCATAGTAATATTTGACTTAACATTAAAGTCAAAATGTGTCAAACCGTATAAACAACTCAAATACAATCTTAAAATGCATACGAAAAGTCAAATACAATCTTAAAACACTTAGGCTAAAGAAATTGCTTTACCCAATATCCAAGACAAAAGTGGAGTCTCACCTTTTTGGCTCCCAATTACTCATTAATGAAAATGGGAAGTGCAAGGAATTTAAAGAAAGAATACTTAAAAAATAGTCTGAAATGAATACCAAAATAATTCGTTTATATAAATTGTTTCTAGTCCAGCTCAAATATCAAAATGACATTGTCATAAATATATAAAATATTATTTTTATTTATTTATAAAAAAGGAGTATTTTTTTAAAAACAAAATTAATTTTTCTTGATATCTAATATAATGGATGAAAGTATTCTTAAAAAAGAAAAAAATATATGAACAATTCTTAATAGATACTTCTATAAGATGTTTTATTTTTTCATAATAAAAAATTCGCTAAAAATAACACAAAAATGTTTTAACCGTAACCAAGAGGATTATAAAAAAAAAAATAGTAATAGTTATGTTGATTCATCCAAAAGCTTTGTTTATTCCTATGCACTTCCCATAGTTTTTTTCCCAAATTATGAACTGAGCTTTGCACACAACCTAGTCCCAAATATTTCAATAAAAAAAGTTTCACTGTAATATTTTTATTTGGTAAACAATTTTAAAAGTAACTTGTTTTCATAATCTTTAAGCAACTTACATTTGTACAAATTTGCCAAAAAAGTTAATGGTTGGTGTATATAATATAATCTCCTTTTAACACAGCAAAATTATATAGAAACTTCAAAATTAAAGGAAAAGTAATTAAATTAATTATTGCAATTAATAATAATGTGAGACATGATAGTATTCTCTCTAACATTATTATTTTTTAAATGAACTTTATGACTTTTTTGGAAATGATTGAATTGCTTTTATTAATCAAGATAGATTTTTTCAAAAAAACCTGTTTGTAATGTGATATTTTGAAAGGAAATGGATGAATTACGATATATATAATATTTGAATTTTTAAATTAAATTAAAAAATAAATATATATATATATATATATATATATATATATAATATTTCTGTTCTTATGTTAAACTATTAGAACATAAAAATTTATTTTGCATTTTATTTTAAAATTTATATAATTATATAATTATATTATTTTGTATTAAAATGAAAAAAAAATGTATTTTCTTTTATCACCAAAATCTTAACAATATCATATTCTATTTATTATGATGTTTATTTTTAAATAATTATTTAATAAATATTCTACACCCATTTTGGTCTATCGTGATGTTTAATGTAAAAGCATAAAATGCATTTTAAATGTTTTTATTTATTAAATGTTATATTTTGTATATAGATTAGTACTGAAAATATTTCTATAAATAAAAAAGAAATACAACCGACTAGTATGCTAAAACAAAGAATATTTGACCAAATTAAATAAGTAAGAAAGATATATAGTTTTTATCAAAACAATATATATTTTTTTAAATTCTTTAAATAGATTTATTGGAATATTAAATCTCCAAATATTTAAATGTTATTGCAGATGAAAAAATATATATTATATGTAGTATTTTTAAGGGAATTAAAGAGAATAAAAGAAAATCGAACAGTTAATGTTTGAATATTAATTAAAAATTTAATTATTATCAGTGAACAATTTAATTACCGCTGACTTGACTGCAAATTTCGAAGAACACTGGGTTGGCGCCATAATCTGGAGAGAGTAATTTTGAACAGAGGAATGATCTGTTCTGTCAAAAAACACTCAAATCATGGGATCTTCAATTTCCTCTAATTTCTTCAACGTTCGTAATTCCTTCTCAAATTCTTCTCATTTCTTCATCATCACACTCTCTCTTAGTTAGGGTTTTCGCTCTTTGCTTTCTCTTCTTCCCAACAATGGCCGCCACGCCTCCTTCCTTTTCCCCCTCTCGCACCACCTGCGCCTCTCTCCTCCGCGAATTGCAGGTTCTTCGCCCACTTCAGGCTTCACTGTTTTTTAATCATTTATTTTATTTTTTGATTAGTTATTGAAAAATGTCACATTTTGTTGTTTACCTTTATTTTAGTTTTTTCATAGATATAGCGTCTCTGACTAATCTGATTTAAATAAAATTTGACTAAAGATTGTTCCTCTGTTGATTCTTTGCCATCGCTTTGCCTTGGACTAATCTGTTTCCATTTTCAATTTGTACCTTTAATTATAAAGTTGGTATGTTTTTAGAATCCGTTGGTTTGTGTAAAGGATTTCTCTTTTTCTTGCTATTTTTTACCATTAAATATATACTTGGTATCTTGTTTAGAGACTGTTTACTTTGAGGAAAAGATCTATGTTTTCATTAAATATTTTTACTTTAATTAAAAAATTGGCATACTGTTTTCAATTTGATTAATGTTTTCAAACATTTGTATGGAAAAAAGTTGAAAAACACTTTTTTTTCTTCAAGTCTTAAGTATGGGAAACAAATTGAAAATAAAGTATCAATTTTGAATGATATAGTGTTGAATAAAGTGTGTGAATTGATGATTTGAATTGTTTTCGTAGATAATATGGGATGAGATTGGGGAGAGTGACAATGATAGAGACAACATGCTTCTTCAACTGGAGCAAGAATGCCTGGACATTTATCACCGGAGAGTTGAGGAGACGAGGAAGCACAAGGCTGACATGTATCAGTGGTTGGCAGATGCTGAAGCTCAAGCAACTAATATTGTTTCTTCCCTTGGGGAATCTACGGTGCTCCCACGGGTAGGTTTGGTTACGTTGCTAGTTCATCTTCTGCCGTTGTAACTTGTAATTTGTATCAGTTGTGATGTTGTGAACAAGAACCAGAATGTGCTATATGATGTCCTCTGTTATCTTTTATGAACACTGGTAATTGAAAATGTAACCTTGGCATAAATTGAAAATATTTGGCTCTCCCATGTTGTTGAGATAGGAAGAGTATGCGGTCTTAACTCTTAATAATGGCTATTACTAGAGGAGGATTGGTGTTCCTGTTCGTAAATTAATTTTTCGAAGTGAATTTCCACAAATATGTTCTATTTTTCTAAAATTAAGTTTCATTAAATTTTGAACGCTATGTTTACTGGAGTCATTAAATATTCAATAGTTGATTATTTCTTCTCATTTTTTGACTTTTTACTGCCATTTCTGATTGTTGTTTACAAGATCTTGTGTTTCCCTCTTTAGAGTTAGCGTCACACTATTGAATTGAAGTACTTGTTCAACTAATTTTCTGCATTCGATAGGGAAAGGGATCCTTGAAGCAGCAAATAGCTACCATTAAACCTGTCTTAGAGGATTTGAGGTCAAAGAAGGATGAAAGAATCAAGGAATTTTTAAAGATAAAGTCCCAAATTTCTCAGATATGTGATGAAATAGCAGGTTGTGGACAGTACACGAGTGTCACAGACTCAGATGTTAATCAAAGTGATCTGACATCAAAGAAATTGGGGGAACTCAAGTCGCATCTACAGGAGCTTCAGAATGAAAAGGTTTTACCAAACTCATAATACAGATAAATAGTGTTGATAGTTCCAGATATTTTATTTCCTATTTGCTCAACATTGCTTCTTTTTTCTTTTCAACCAGATATTACGTCAGCAGAAAGTGAAGAGTCATATCAGTACTATTAGTGAGCTTACAGAAGTAATGTCAATTGATTTTAGGAAGACATTAAATGAAATTCACCCAAGTCTGGATGATTCATTAAAAGGTACACTACAGAGCATCAGCAATGACACGCTTGCAAGATTAACCGGGGTTATTCATTCATTAAAGAGGGAGAAGCAACAAAGGCTACAAAAGGTCACTTGTTCTGATCTAGATGAAATGTGGAAATGAACCTGTTCTTTTCTCTGCATCATTGCATATGTGCCTCAGTGTTGCAAGTTGGTTGTAGTGAAGGTGTATCATCTCATTTTGGTTGATATACCTCAAATAATCACTGCAGTAGTTATCAGTAATCTCTGTGTAGTTCAAGTAGTTATCGTATCTCAGTTAGGTTCTACGTTTCTTGAATTGAAATATTTTGCACACGAAATATTTTTCCAGCAGCCTGAAAGTTATGTGTCAATGTTTTGCGAAGGTTGTCAAGTGATTGAATAGAATATTATAAAACTGAACTTCTAATCATGAGTAGTTGACTATGTTTTGAATTATAGTTGCAATATATTCTCACTATTGAAGGTCAAATTCTTCTTCTTTACTGAACACCATTACGAGTGATACCCAAGTTAACTTTTGAATTTAGTTGAAATTACGGATTTGTATGGACAAGCTAGTGTGCTTTAATCTCCTACAAATGTGTTTTATGTAAGCTTGAATTACAAGTCACTACCAATTATTCATGTCAGCTAGTTAAATGGGGTGAGGTGTAGTTTATTTTTAGTTGTCATATTGTCTGATCCGAGTTTGGTATGTAAAATCACACATGTTTGTTTGTTGTTTGCGCGAACTTTAAATTATAAAAATTACATAGGTTGAGTCATTTCAGTTCCAAGAAATCCATTCGTGCTGGATTTTCCTTTTCTATGATAAAAAGTGCATCTATTTCCAGGGTTAAATTCACTAGTAGCAGTTTCTAAGTGATTTTATTTACAATATTATTGAACTTGCATCATCATATGCCAGTATCCAGCATTATATTCATGATAAGAAATGCTTTTCTCACTACTTGCTAGAACAAATTCTCTAACTGATCATAAGAATGACAAGAACCAATTCAACTTTTTAATTTTTTAACTGATTTTGTCTAAATTAAGGAGTTGACACTTGACTGCTGTAGTTTTTGTCTGTCTCTAATTTTCTTGAAGTAATTAAAGTTAGGAAGATTGCATAATTATTTTTATTTTCTCAAATCATGCTTTGCTTTGGATGCAAATGTAACTTGGAATATGTTGTATCACACAGTAAATCTACATGTTTATAAAACGGAAATGAAAATGAAATCGAAATTTTGATTTACAAAAATGTTATATAGACCAATAAATTAAACTATTTTCCTTTCCTTTACCATTGACGTTAGTAATTTTGTATAACGGATTAGGTTTGCTTCCTCTTCTATTGCATGAGTATCAAATTATGTGGTTGGATGGGTATGCTTGTTTGAATCCATTCAAGGGTATTATTGTTATTGGTCAACCACTTTATTTCCAACAGGTTTTTGAACATTCATTCATTTTATTTCTCTTTGCCGCAGATGCAAGAGCTTGCTAAATTGCTGGTAGAGCTTTGGGATCTCATGGAGACACCAACTGAAGAGAAAAAGGAGTTTAGCCATGTTACTCGATTAATTTCAGCATCAGCGGATGAAGTGTCAACTCGTGGTTGTCTTTCTTCAGAAGTCATTGAGCAGGTGAAACTTTTGTTGACTTGAACTTAGCATACATATGTTTACTTCAATACTTGAGTATTCATGGTTTGATAATTTATATATTTGCAGGTTGAAGGTGAAGTCCAGCGGTTAAATGTTGTCAAAGCTAGTAAGATAAAGGATTTGGTGTTTAAGAGGCAGAATGAGCTTGAAAATATTTACAGAGGAGTTCACATGCATGTCGATAGTGAATCTGCAAGACAGATTTTGACTAGCCTCATTGAATCTGGTACAAAAACTGTCCTATTATCTCCTTTATATAGTATTTATAACTCTTTCTTTCTTTTTTCAAAACTATTTGTGGATGCCTATAAAGATTTCACTTATTTTTCTAATATTTTCCTCTTATGTACTTTCGAAAATTATTGTTGTGTTTGTTCATAGTATTTGGTGTTAGCTCTAATTTTTCCTTGAACACTTTTGATGGCTTTGCAGGTAATGTTGATCTGTCTGATTTGCTTCAAAACATGGATGGTCAAATAAGACAAGCCAAAGAGCAAGCTCTAAGCAGAAGAGATATCTTAGATAGGACAGAGAAATGGAAATTTGCAGCTGAGGAGGAAAAGTGGTTAGATGAATACGAAAGGGTAGATGGCTTATTTTAAAAGTTTATGATTTATAAATAAGCAATAACTTAATGAGGTTGAATTTATTACATTAAGAAAGGTTGATGCTATTTAATATGTTCAAATGCTTTTTAGTGTTTCTGAACTATATCTATAGCTTAGTGTTAGATACATGCCAGTTGATTAGGCTGAATGATGACTGTGTCTTTTGGTAATTTTATTTAAAAAAGGTATAAAGTCAATCTATTGTCTGTCATATGCATGTAGGTCACTAAACTTTAATGGTTGGTTACGTGGCAATTTGATTGAGTTTTGGAAACATATATCTGTTGTCGAGTCCTCGTTTAGCGACTTAAGATTTTTGGTCATCTATGACATGGGTAGGACATGGTTTAATCCATTCTTCAAGACCAGAAGTTTTTTTTGCGTGGGATAGTTGGATAACCAAAATCATTCATGAGTTAATGGGAGAATACAACTAAAGCTATTAGAAGAGTTATAGTTTGTTTTGATTAACAGGGAATGGCTTCTATCCCAACCCCACAAAATCATGGGGGTACCGTGAAAAAGTAGAAGCAACTATTTGTTGCTTTACCTTTGCGACGAAAAGTTAATTGATTTTTTATTACCACAGTTGTTCCAAACAGTGTTAATCATTGGCATTACATGTAATATATGCAAGCCTGGGCAGTATAAGATTCATACCATATTGGTTCTCTGAGGAATTTCTAGATTTTGAACTGTTTGTTATTCACTTTGCTTCCTAATATTGATTGACTAGTTAGTGTATATATTGTAATGATATCCCCTATTCTATATGATGCTTGAATCTCTATATTGTATTATTGTTTGACTTTAAGTATTCTGTACTTAGCTGTTCATTTTATTATGTTGACTTTGATAACAGAAGTTTATACATCTAGTCTAACTGGTAAAGTGACTCATCTTTGGATTGAATAAACAAAATCTAAAACAGTGTGAATGCATTTGGAGATATCTAATGAACATAAAATATCTTGTCGCAGGAAGCATGAAACTTTTGTAGTATTGTTTCCAATTTTCTCCCTTGAATTTAAGATGTGGAACTATGTAAAAGTTGCCCATTTTTAGGGTGATGAAGCATAGCAATTACAGATGTTTTATACCTTGAATGTTTTATTTTATCTGCCATGTGTTTAGATCTATTTGAAATATTATACATTAAAGATAAATTGGTCATTTGCAACTTGCATATCGAGACTTAGAATTAGAATAACAAGTCATTTTCAGATTGTGTGATTACAAAATGCTACCTAGCAGTTTTATTTATACTAGTAACTCCTAATTCTAATTAAACACAAGAATACATTACTTCCTATTAGATAAAATTCCTAAAACTTAAAATTGCCCCTAAAATAACATTTTGCGAATCTATTACGCATCATTCTCCCTTGATATGTATGAATATTCATATATATTATTTATCTTTTTCATATACACTTTTCAGGATGAAAATCGATATACTGCTGTAAGAGGAGCACACAAAAATTTGAAACGTGCTGAGAAAGCTCGGATTCTTGTCAGCAGGATTCCATGTAAGTTGTCATACATTTTTTTTTATATATATATATATATATATATATATATATATATATATATATATATACACACACACACGTATATATTAATTCAACTCACAATTTATAGGAACTCCATGAATAACTGAGTATTAATTAATATAGTTCGATTTTATGTTTACCTTTTGTCTTGTTTTACTAAGTGAAAGAAGTCACCAACATCAGATTATATCTGCACTAGAAATGCAATGCTTTTTGACGGCAAACCAAAATGTAACAACATAACACAGATCAAAATTCACAAGATAAAGGATTTTATTTTTTTATATAAAAGACGCTACCGAACTGACGTTATAGTTTTCTTTGAGATATATACTTGTCTAATTTGGAAAAAGAATGAAATTTCAGTTAATTAATAAAAACATAAGTTTTAAGCTTACAAGCTCGCTGATTAGCGTAATTAGGTGATTATCAATAAATGATTGAAGTATTCTTCGTGCTAATTTCCACGTTGATTAACACTATATATCGAGAATTTGAGCAGCTATTGTTGAGAATTTGACTACAAAAGTGAAAGCGTGGGAAATGGAAAAAGGAATACCTTTCTTGTATGAAAAGGTAGTGGTTTATATTTTACATTTTGTTATTGTGATACGCGCATAAAGTATTCCAGTTCCATCTTTAAATGCTTTTGTTTTCAGATACCATTGTTACATAGCTTGGATGAATATATTGTACAACGACAACTCAGAGAAGAAGAGAAACGCAAATATCGGGTACATCTTGACATTAAGTTTTATACTTTTTTATTTCAAGATTATATATTATTTTAAAATTGATATATTGTATTAAAAAGTTCAGTTAACCTAATTTTATTGTATACCTGTTACTTACTCATCCCTAATTTAAATGACTAGTGATTGTTTTCATCAACTTTGAACCTTTTGATGCACATAATCTTATTTGGCACACATAACAGGAGCAGAAACGGCTACAAGAACAAGCAGCTGTAGAGCAAGAAACACTTTTTGGTTCCAGGTCTGCAACAAAGAAGCCTCTGAGTCAGAGCAACAACGCCAACACCATAACAGGGACACCAACCGGCCGTAGACTGCTTACTCCCTCCGGACGCCATGGAACCTCTGGAGGAAAGGAACGCAGAGAAAGTGGCAGAGTGAACACCATAATTCCAGTGAACTATGTTGCTCTTCCAAAAGATGATTCTGTTTCTAGGGGTAATTGATGTTGCCCTCTATTTGACTCTTGTATATCAGTAAACTAATTCAACTTTGTAAATGTGCTTATTATACAAGCTCCATGTTTCATTCTGAAATATTATAAAAAAGCTTTACATCCAACGCTAGAGGTTGATCTTACATGTTTTATCAACTGTAAATTGGTACATGACCAAGAAGAACTGACCTATTCTAGGTTTGATTAAAAATGATTGTACAAGCCCATGGGCTAACGAGATTACAAATATACAAGAAATCTTCCTTTGCTCTTTCATCGGTGTATTTGTGTGATTTGATTATTCAGTGCAGGTTTCAGAATAAAATATACTTATAACAATTGATCAGAAAATCAATTGACGCTCAAAAGGTTCTCTGAACTGAATGTTGTGGAAGAAAATTTCTATTTTTACTAATATCACATTGTGTCATCCATACTATGTTACGTTATATATTACATATTATTTGTTATGTACTTAAATGCAACAAAAAAGGTCTCTTTTACAGTAAAAAAAAGCAAGAAAAGAAGAAAACATTCCTGTTCACATCTCAAATTGTTTAAGCCTTTCTTTTTTAATTATCTAGTAGGAGACTCTTGAATAGACAACGTAATTACAATTGAAGAGAATTTGATACTGATAGGTTCTACTTTCTGATCATGTTTTTCTTCAGTGAAATTATCTCTAGCATCAACCATATTTTCCTCTTCTGATGCTGAACTTTCAGCATCATTTACAGGCAAGGGAATTCCAGCTTCCACTCGACTCTCTAATTGTTCTTTGTGCTTTCCCCATAGAACTGAGTATAAACCTATCACAATTAAGATGGCACCAATCACACTGCAACCACCAGAAAAAAAATCAAAATCGGTAGATACTCTGTTGTTTTTACTTATATAAAACAAAAACTGATATCTATTTTACTGTGAAATCTGTTTTGTAGGCTATAATAAACTGTTGATAACTTTACCAGACCATATCAATGATTTTATCCATATATATTGGGAATATATGTTAGTAAGGAATTAGAAATTTACCCTCCAAGATAAGTTTTTTCTGCAAGGATAAAGTAACCCATGACAGCAGAAATGATCATCATTAAAGGGCTAAAGGAAGTTGCAAAGACAGGTCCTTTCTTCTCAATTACCAATCCTTGTACATAGTATGATATGCTTGATGAAACAACTCCCTAATTAAAGTACAAAACAAAAAGAATAAAGGCTAGTTATAATTGATGGAAGAAAAAGTTCTTATATTAATTCTTACTGAATATGCAGCAGTAAGCAAGTTTATATCCCATCCAATTTTCCAAACTGAAGGTTTGTGTTCAACAACATAAGTAACAACAATAGCTTGAACTGTGCCTATAAAGCACACAAGTGAAGTTAGGGTTAGTTGATGATTCTTGTATGTCTGTATAGCTTTTGCCTGTCCAATAGCATAAAAATAAATGTCAATTATTTCTGTGTCATCACAAAAGAAAAAGTTAAACACTTTTCTTTACCAATTTTCTCCTTTTGACAGTGTTAATACTTACTTGTAAAACGAAGAGTGAAGCCCAAGCAATGGTGGAAATGATGAGAAAAATGCAACCTAATAACCAATCTCTGTCCAATGATCCTCCATTGGTTTTATAGTGAGCTTGTTTGAACCAAACCATCTCTACAATAGGACCTCTGTATAAGGTCATTAGCATAGCCCCTGCAACTGTCACTAAAGTTCCCACTATCTTTGCTATGCTTCTCACTTGCTTTATGTTTATCTTCTCCATCCTTTTCACATATATATCCATTTATCATTTTCAAATTAAAGATCCTTAAACAATTTAGGGTTTTTGACTATTACCTGCAAAACACTGCTATTACAAAAGTCATAGCTGGAAGCATGTTGCTCATTGCACATGCGAAAGTTGGGGATGTGAGTTTCAACCCAGCATAAAAGAAATTTTGATCAATCACTGGCCTGTTTTATTAATCCAACACAAATTTTTATATTAATACATGCAAGTTCAAATTCTATATATTAACCATATGCTGTATAAATATACAACTAATTGTTAGTGCATTTGGACACTAACCCCAGAAGAGCTAGGATAAAAATTTGCATGAAAATTGAGAATGTTATCTTCGGTTGACCTTTCCTGAAAAACAAAACAATGAATAAACATTATCTCTCAAAGTTAGATCAACAAAAATATGATAAAAGTGAAATTATTAGCCAACATTTTGAGTTACTGATATGAAGGTATGGTGTAGCTTTAGTAAATCGATTCATATATTATTAAGAAATAAACTAATTTAATTTTACAAAAATCAGCATATAAGATATAAGATTTACTTATATTCTGTAAATTTGTTATATGAAAAGGTTCTTTTTGATACCATTTCACGATAACTCTTACAAAAATAAAATAATCTTAATAAAAGTTAACTTTTATATTTATAGAAAAGTGAGAAAGTGAATAATAACAAAAGATAGTATCAAACGGTAGTAAAAAGAATTGTGGTGTCAAAATACCAGTGTCCAAATTGAAAATTAGCTCTCTTTGATAACTAAAATATATGATTATGACACGAACCTTTCAAAAATAAATGCAAAAGGAGCTATGGCGATGGTAGCAAAAGCATGACGAAAAACCACAAGAACATAATGACTCATGCCATGGTTGAGTGAAATCTTAGTGATAATGGTCATGCCAGCATAACCAAACTGTAAAGAAATCATAGCCAAGTAGGGTTTTGAGCATTCAAAAAACTTTGCACAACCTCCAAGCTTTTTTGTGCCCATTTTTTCTCCTTCACAACTTTCTGAGTAAGGAGTATTCTACAGAGAAGTTAAAGAGGAAGAACACTTGAAGAAGGTTATTGTGTTACTTCCTAAGGAATGGTTTTGGAGAAATCAAACCACTAATTTATACCAACCAAGAATAAATGATTTCATATCATATGCAGGTTTTCTTTTTTCATGAAAGGGGTGTATTTTTTTTCTTTTTTAATATGATCAAATTATATATATATATATATATATATATAATTTTTTCTATATCAAAGTGAAATTATATTTGAAAATACTATTTTAAGTAGTTAATTTTTGTAAAATGAAAATGAAAAGATGAAGAAAAACAGTTTTAGCAGAGTTTTTTTTTTTTTTTTGTAGCTTAAATTGAATTAGTGTTTGAGGTGGCTATTTCAAATTATTTAAAAATATTAAATACTTGCAATGGTTTTTCAATTTTGTATTAATTGTGTTTCTCACAAATATGTTTTTTTAATATTAAATGTTGCTTCATGCCTTTAATAAATATGAAGCACGATCTCAATTAATATATACATTGAGCTACATATTTTTTTATTTTATTTGATAAACTGTTTCAGTCCATATAAGATTAAACATAAAGTTATTTCACCAAATTTTTAGGGAATTTATTTAAATAAATTTCTATTATATATACCATTGAGTAATTTTCATTTTGGGTTTATTTTTCTCAAAGTAATATATGTTCTTAAACTGGATTTCCACTGAATTTAATTAAGTAACATAAATTCTTCATACAAAACTAGATCAAAGTATATTACCACTGAAATTTGCTGCTATATTTCAGATATATTATTTTTCAAAAAAGGAAATATATGAAAAAAAGTCACAATTTTATTAGATGTTTTTTAGCTTAAATTGAAATAGTGTTTCAGGTGACTCTTTCTATTTTTTTTTAAATATTAAAAATAAAATTGTTTTTCATTTCATTTTTCACGAACAATTTTTTGAATATTATAGTAGTCTCACGTCTTCGATCAATACGAAGCACAAATTCAATTAATATTAAACATGTTTTAAGTTAATAAGAAGCTTTTAATCAATATAGGCACCATTTCAATTAATATGTAGTACATTCTCACCCATCTGATAATTTATTACAATTACCATTTAAATTTAATACGACACACTCTTGATTACCAATCTAATAATTCATTACAATTACTATTTAAGTTTGATATGAAACACTCATATATTTGATTACAATTTGGTTGATGTTAATATTTGTTTATTGGTTATTCAATTTATTTTATTGTCTACAATGTGAAACAAATATGATATTTAGAACTATATTTCCTTTTATATTCAAAAAAGCCACACATTCCTTTTTTAGAAGATAAACTTTTGTATACAACAAAAAAAAAACCATGCATTCTTTTTTAGAAGAGAAATCACTGAATTATTTTCTTTAAGTAAATAAATATTTTTTACCTCAAATTAATTATGTTTTAACTAACTTTTCCTCTTTATTTAACTAATTTCTCCCCTTGTTTTAGCAAATTTCTATTTTAAATAAATAAAAAATTATAAAATAAATTGATTTCTGAATCAAATTAAATTACATACAAAATCATAACTGTTTAATTAAGTTTTTAACATCTTAATAAATTTGAGTATTTTTAATTAAATTTTTATTAAAAAACAATTTCTATTCAGTATCCTAAATTTGTTTATTTTTCAATATAGTCTTAGTCACTTAATTTTTCTCTCTGTCAACTGGTTGATATAATTGTAACTTTTCATTTTATTACTTACATGTCTTTGTATAGTAAATAAAATTAAAAGAAAAAAACTTAATTAAGTTTTAAGTTTGTAATAAATTTAAATATTTTTAATTAAGTCTTTATTAAAAAAATTATTTTATCGAGTGCCAAAAATTTTATATTTGTTGATAGTCATAAGAGAGAAAGTTTACTAAGAAGAGAAAACACCAATAAAACTTTATTTCAATTCAAATAAAAGATTAAAATACCACTTTTAATTCGATACGAGTTTTAGACTCATATTTCAATTTTCAACGTTTCTTAATTGAGTTTTTATCACCAATTTAATTAGAATGAAATGACTATTAAAATTTTGAAGTAGAACACCACAAACTTGAACAATAAGTAAAATATATTTCTTGATAGTATTCAAAATAAATTCTCAGAGAGCAAGATAATATAAGGGCTACCGCTTTAAAAGAAAACTCGAAAATAAGCGGGATTTGACTCAAGACGAACTAAGCAGCAGAATCTCCATCACCCTGATGACGACGGAGAGTTCTCACATCTGTTCATATCAATAAATTGATGATCATCGCAAAAGGAGAAAACCAGAACATACAAACAAGCAGAAAGGGTAAGCTAGAGTAAAAATGTTTTTATCATGCAATTGAACATACAATTTAAAAGTCAAGCGTACATAAATCCACCAAGCATATAGTGACCGACAAACAATACACTAAGACTCAAGACACGATTATCCGGATACATATAATCAGTCGGATTCACTGGAGGTTTGCGCTTGTGGTGACCTCTATTGCTCTGCAGAACCAATTGCCAATGGGTTTCACCCTACCACTCACAAGGTTAGCCTTCAAACATCTAAGGCCATTATCCTGCCAAAGACTAGGGCCTCCTGCTACTCTCACCACTCAAGTCAGTACGTTCTACGTGAGACTAACTAACTCTTTAGAGCGTCAAAATGCAATCCTTACTTGAATCCTTACTAAATTATATAATGAGGCACCACCATGAACCTTCGTGAAATTATGTCCTAACCATGAAGCACCACCATGAGCTCCCACTAACAGGGGTCATGGAATTACGTCCTGACCATGAGGCACCACCACGAAACCATTATGAAATTACGTCCTGATCAATGAGGCACCACCATGAGATCTCACTTAGAGATTCATGAAATTACGTCCTAAACCACACCAAAATCATGTCGCACCAACTAGCATAAAATTATCATGCATACCAATTCCATACCAACATTTATAACCAACAATCCATTCATGTTCCATACCAAGATCATACCAAACTCATCATCTTCAACTCATAGACCATTCAATACATGCAAAATCACTCAATTCATGTTTTAACATAGTAATCCAACCAAACATGTGACAATCATCCAAAAACAGGGGAGAAAACAGCACATGAGCACATTCTCGCCCAGTTCTCGCTCAGGCGAGAGGGTTCTCCCGATTAGGCGAGCTCTTTTCACCTAGGCGAGAGCTCGAAAAGTGGGAATAAGGCCTTCGCGTTCTCTCGCTTAGGCGAGACCTCCTTGCCTGAGCGAGATAGACTCTCACTCAAAACAGGAGCTCGTCGCTTGAGCGACAGCTCACGCAAGTCCAAGGGGCACTTCTGGTACTCTCGCTTGGGCGAGACTCACTCGCCTGGGCGAAAATACCAAGTTCCTCCATTGTTCACGTGTGCAACAACCAGCCATTCGAACCAAAAGATATTTTAGCAGATTTCCAATCGAATAAAATAGCAATCAAGCCATACAGTCACGGAAATAGAACCACAACAAGCAGAAAATCGAAAGAACATGCAAACCTAGCTTCCCTTACCTGGAAAAAGCTAACAGAACACTTCGACACTTAAGAAATGAGCACGACAGCTCCTGAAGTAGATTCGCGAGCTGAAAAACAGCGGAACAGATTCGAAATGGGTTACCATGGTGAACCCTAGTTAGAATCATGACAACGGGGCTGGAAATAAAGAAAGTACAGTGGAGAATCAACTTACGTGGACTGGAAGATGGAGTTGAGCTAACTCGAAGACGGATGAGACCCCCAAACCCTAGCAGAGCACGATTGCCGTTCTAAGAGAGAGTGAGGGAAATTGATTTCTGAAAAGTGTAGACAATAAAATTGTTAGGACAATTTAGGGTTTTGGACACTCTATGGACCAGTCTTAGACCCAACTGATTAGAGTAGACTTTTAAAAATTAAGACAGAAAATAAAGTGGGCCTTACAACTTAAATTTTGAAAAATCGTTATTCTTAATTATTAAAGCAAACCAAAATGATTTGTTAGTCCAACATAACATTCTACTGAACAAAAATAAAACATTAGCTTATTTAAAATATAATTCAGATTGTTCAACACAATTTTATCAGGTGATTCAGGAAATAAACTATTTAACCTCTGATAACAAAATTTGATATGGAGAAGAAATTTGAGAATAAAAGAAGGGAAACAAAAAAATATTTAGATGATATGAAGTTTTTTAGGGCACTTGATAAAATAATTGATGCAAGAATATTTGTTATATTGATATAGTTTTTTTTTTTATTTGTGATTAATTAATATATGATGTAAAAGTATATCTTTTCACTAGTGCAGGTAAATTTAAAATATAGGCAATAATGTTTCTATCTTAAAAGAAGAAAAAAAAAAGAGTGAATGGAATCTATGACAGAGAGGCATGAGCAGAGAGAAGCTTTAGGTTTCTCTTTTCTGATTTTACAACGAAGTTGGCATTAATAAGTCACAAATATGCCACAAACAAGACCCTCTTCATATATAATAAAATCTAGGAATCTATATATCATATATATTATTGGTTAAATATGTCACAAACAACAAGACCCTTCTCGTAGCAACAAAAAAGAAAAAAGAAAAAAGAAAAAAATTGCTAAAAAGGGTAACGTGGGAGTTCATGAAAACATTCCTATTCACATTCCAAATTGCTTAAGCCTTTCCCTCTTTGTTATCTTTGGTTAGAGGCTCTGCAATAGGCATGGTTATTACAACTGAGGAGGCCTTGTTATTCTTGAAATCTTCTTTCTGAACATATTTTTCTTCAGTAAAATCATTTGTTACATCCATCATATTTAGCCCTGAAATTACAGAACTTTGACCATCTTTTACTGGCAATGGAATTTCATCTGCCACTTTACTCTCTATTTGTTCTTTGTGCTTTCCCCATAGAACTGAGTATAAACCTATCACAATTAAGATGGCACCAATCACTCTGCAACCACCAGAAAAAAAAAGAAGAAGAAAACTTCAGTTAGTCTGAACTGCATAATCTGCAGAAACTGCATGAGCTGCATAAACTGCTATTTTCATTTATACATACAGAAAATAACTTGATACAAGTTTTTATGCATATATATAGAAGAGGAAGTAGAAATTTACCCTCCAAGATAAATTTGTTCAGCAAGGATAAAGGAACCCATGATGGCAACAATGATCATCATTAAAGGACTAAAAGCAGTTGCAAAGACAGGTCCTTTCTTCTTAATCACCAGTCCTTGTACATAGTATGATATACTTGATGTCACAATGCCCTGATAAAAGAATGTAATCTCTTTATCTCACGTTAACTAAAGATAAAACGAGTTTATAATATATAAGTAGATACAAAGTTTACCTTACAATCCAATTTTATAAGCCGATTTTATAAGATTAGGTTAGGTTTAAAGTCTATTTTGTAATTCGAAATATCCTAAAATTTAAAATTAGTAAATGAAAGGTAAAGTTGTTGGATGAATTCTTACAGCATATGCAGCAGCAAGTAAGTTCATATCCCAGCCAATTCTCCAAACAGAAGGGTTGTGTTCAACAACAAAAGTAACAGCAATAGCTTGAACAGTGCCTATAAAGCACACAAGAGAAGTGAGGCTGAGTTGATGATTCTTGTAGGTTTGTATAGCTTTGGCCTGTCCAATGCCACAAAAATGAATGTCAATTATTTGTGTGATATCACCAAAAGGACACAAAAAAGTTGGCACGTTCTTTTTCCTTTTTATCTCTTGTTATTGCTTACTTGTAAAACAAAGAGTGAAGCCCATGCAAGGGTGGCAATGATAAGAAAGATGCATCCTAAGAACCAATCTTTGTCCAATGATCCTGTGGTGGCTGCTCCATTGGCCTTATTGTGGGGATGTTTGGCCCAAAACATCTCCACTATAGGACCTCTGTATAAGGTCATTAGCATAGCCCCTGCAACTGTCACTAATGTTCCCACTACCTTTGCTATGCATCTCACTTGCTTCATGTTTATCTTCTCCATTCTTTTCACATATATAATCAAAGAAACAATTTTAGCATGCTTTACTATTACAATAAAAAAAAAATGAAACTTTAACTACCTTTTCCTTTTCTCATTTTTTAAATTCAGAAAAAAGAATATCTTCTGTAAAATATGTTTTACTAAATTTCAAGTTAGAGACCATTGAAAAAAAAAAATAGGGTTTGATTAATTTACCTGCAAAACACAGCCATCACAAAAGTCATAGCTGGAAGCATGTTGCTCATTGCACATGAGAAGGTTGGGGATGTGAGCTTCAACCCAGCATAGTAGAAATTTTGATCAATCACTGGCCTGTGTTATTATAATACAACACAAATATTCATATTAATACATGCAAATTCCAATTCTATGTATTAAACATGCTAATAATAAAATAATATAAAACTTGCTATTGAATTTGGACACTAACCCAAGAAGAGCTAGGATAAAAATTTGCATGAAAACTGGGAATGTTATCTTCGGTTGACCTTTCCTGAAAAATAAAACAATGAATCACCATTAGTTAGATTAACAAAATAAATCAAATGCCAAGGTTAGTTATGACTCAAAGAAATATTACTATTTTAGGATAAAAAACTTATAAAACTGATATTATACTACATACGTTGAATATAGATAACGGTTTTAGTGACAGTCATGTATGAAGAAATATTATAGATAACGGTATAGACAGTCATTTATAAAAAAATATTATAAATGACGGTTTAGACTGTCATCTAAAATAAGAGTAAGTAAATTTTTAATCGTCGATAATTTTTTTTTGTATAATTGTTTTTTATGAGACTTTTATTGTATAATGATAACTTATATTACTACAATTTATAAAAATTTACTTAAAGTGACATTCTTAACATTCTGTAAACTACATATTTAAAAGTTAAAGTGTTTATATACATTATGATTATCGTACTAACCTTTCAAAGATAAATGCAAAAGGAGCTATAACAGCAGTTGCGAAAGCGTGACGATAAACCACAAGAACATAGTGGCTCATGCCTTGGTTGAGAGAAACCTTTGTGATGATGTTCATGCCAGCATAGCCAAACTGCAGAGAGATCATAGCCAAGTAGGGTTTGGAGCTTGCAAAGAACTTTGCACAACCTCCAAGCTTTTCGGTAGCCATTTTTTCTCCTTCAGAAGTTGAAGAGGAAGAACACTAGAAGAAGGTTATTGTGTTACTTCCTAAGGAATACCAAGGGTAGTGCCCAACTATTTATACCAAGGAACCAAAGGGTTTCGTCATATGCATGTACACGTAAATGTTTTTATTTGCAAAATGAGTCTCTTTTTTTGTTGTGGGGCTCAGAGATATTGCAATGGGGGGCAGCACGACAATGCATGTATATATGACTAGGTGGGCATGGATATTCAAACAAACATGAACAAGTAATATGATAATGGAATCAAAAGTGATTCTATAAAGTAGGCTTTCAGTATGTTAACGTCTTGTATCAAACTTTCACTTTATTATTTTTCTTTCTCTACCTAATTTGTACTATCTCTTTTTCTTTTCTTTTCTTTTTTTCTTAATGAAATCTCACTTATTTGGTTCTTAATTCATATATATATCCCACTATTCTAGCAGGATTAATAAACAAACCAATCAATAATTGGTTTAACTTTTATAAAATACCAGGAAAATTTGTAACATTATATATATATATGCATGTTGGTTCTTTTTAAATCTAATCAATACATATGTGTCGATAACTAACAAATGAATTAAAAGTTTATATACTCATTTTTTCCATAATGCTTTACTTAATAGAGTGTTATTATATATAATGATGATTATTGGTTCCACATTCCATCTAGCATTTTTTTTAATTGTGATGATCAAAAGTTGGTAATGATTATCGTCAAACAACATTTTTCCTTAATTGAATCGTGTCTTGATAAGAATCAACCGACACTGTATGAAAGAAGTGCCAAACATGAGCAGTGTCAACTGTAAACTTTTGTGAACGTGGCTTTTAATTTATGTTACTTTTTTTTTTCATAAATTTTTCTCTTAATGATTTTTTTTATAATTTTACCTGTCAATTATTTTAAAATTTTAATCGTTAATGTTTAATGTTTAGTCATCTCTGTATCTAGAAAAATAAGTAACATCGATTGTTATTTTTTAAGTGATGAAAGAAATGACGATGGGAAAATATTTAAAAATAAATTAAATCAGTATTATGAAATTCATTTTTCAACTCAATTAAAATGATTGCGCTAATTAGGAAATTAAATAAAAAAATAATTAGAAATTTATCATAAATAATTAACAATAAAATAGTTATGTGGACATTATAAATACAGAGTTGTGCTCTAGCTAAAAATGAACGTGGACCATCAATAAATTATTTTCTTCAATTTTAGGCGCGGTTAATATTTAAGTTTGTATCTTGTTATAATGAATTAATCTTTCTTGAAAACTTGTGTCGTGAATTTGTTAAATTTGGTTTAGTTCATAGAGTTTGGTTTATATTAAGGTTAAAAAGGTTCAATGAAAAAAAAAAGGATTAATTATGTTTTTAGTCCCTGAACTTTGATCAAAAATTGAAATTTGTCCCTGGTCGAAACTTTGATAAATTTTTTACATGGTCCCTGGCCGAAACTTTAATTTTCGAACGTATTTCTCAGTAAATATTGAGTTGAAAATGTGTCAAACGACGTAAACAACTCCAATATTAACATGAAACACATTCGACATATTAAAAAAAGTCAACGTAATTGGGTTAAAAGAACTATATTGATTCATTTTTAAAGTTTAGGGACCAAAATTTATCAAAGTTTCGACCAGGAACGAATTCCAATTTTTGGTCAAAGTTCGGGGACTAAAAACATACTTAACAAAAAAAAACATCTACTTAAAAAGAAGTTTACATGATTAAAATAATAATAAAGGTTCAGTTGGCCAAGACTAACCTATGAGTTGGTTCGCTAGACAGGGTTGAATTGAACCCAAGTCAAGTAGATAGTCAAGTTGAGTCTATGTCAACCTGTGTCTTAGTCAAGTCAAGATTTATAGATATAATATTTGTTAAATTGAGCCACATTAGACATAGTTGAGTTGAACCATGTGTGAGCAAGTCTAATTGGACTCACAAAAGGTTGAGTCAATTTGAACTTACGTAGAGTCAAGTAGAGTTGACTACATCATTGGTTCAAACAAATTAAGTAGGATTCTCTTGGGCATAATCAAATTGAGTTGGACCTTTGACCCATGTGAGGTCTAATTGAATTAGATTCACAAAAGACTATGCAGAGTTAGACTCACTTTTAATACATTTTTTTTTTTACCAAACTACATATAATATATATTTTTTATCTTTCCTTATTATTTTCTTATACATTAAGTTTGGTGTATCTACATACAATATTTCTAATATACTTTTCTTGTTAGATATACGAATTTGTGTACATCTTGAATGATTACATATATTTTCATGTGATGTGTGACTATAATCAAATTTTCAATATTGTGAAACAATTATATTAAAGTTATGATGGTTGAAACTTGCCGTAGTCAAATGGAACCAAATCAATAAAAAAAAAAAATCTTTGCACCATTTTTCTTAAGTTATTTCTTTTTTGTCTTTATTTTGATTATCATTATATTTTGTTTTTCTCCATCTTGTTGAAAAAGTATTTGGAGAATTTTTTTCTAAAATTTACTAATCACATAAAAAATTCTCAAGTACCAATTTATTTGTATATGTAATGTACAACCTTATTTTTCTTTAAGACATAAATATGAACAGAAAGATATTCGTGTTTTTTGAAATCGTTTTTTTATGATGATATTTTGACAATTAAATTTTGACAATTTTTTCTTACAATTTGAGGTGACATCTTTTAAGTGATTTTAAACTGTAAAAAAATGAAAAAAATAATAAAAAAATAAAAAGTCACTTGAAAAATGTTACCTTATGTTGTATTATAAGAAAAAATTGTTAAAATTTAATTATTAAAAAATATTTTTCTTTTCTATATCGGAGGGTATCAGTGACATTGACATTAAGAAAAATATATGTATAACTTTTCTTGTAACATAAATATTAGAACGGTCACTTGACTTAGTCTATAACTAGAATAACTACAAACAACCTTTACAAAAAAATCACTTGAAACTTACATGTTTTGATAAAAATGACAAGTGAACTATAAGAATAGTGAGAAAAAATATCCCAACCTAACTATGAGATAATAATTCGTTCATAATCCCTCACTAATTACTTGTTACAATATTATATTTCCTCGTAAAATTAGTTAACCATTAAGTTCTTTCTTTGCAAGTCCTTGCAAAACTCCAAATTTTTAGTGTAATTTTAATTTGTATTCCTTAAATTGACTTTTTTCATTAGTATATTTCATTTATTTTCTACACCCTTATAATTCCTTTTATTTTCATTGTCTAACAATTGTTAAGTATTATAACCACAAATTATTAAATGAAAATTGTCATCAATGAGGAATTCCAAAAGTCATAATCAACAAGTTCAACATAACTAAGGTCATCTTCTATTGATTATAAGTGGAATTCGTAAAGTCATCATCAACAACTTCGCATGACTATGATAATCTCCAATTGCTTATAAAAAGTAATATAAAGCAAAGTGACGTTGCCTAACAAAAATATACATGTGTGGCATTAATTGTTTAACAAAAAAGGTGTTTTGGATAAGTAAAATTGAGGATATTTTAAGTAATACTATGGAATTAATTATGACTATGATAATCTCCAATTGCTTATAAAAAGTTATTTAAAGCAAAGTGATGTTGCCTAACAAAAATATGCATATGTGACATTAATTGCTTAACAAAAAAGGTGTTTTGGATAAGTAAAATTTTGGATATTTTAAGTAATAGAATGGAATTAATTATGACATTTACATAAAATCAAACTAAACTCTAAAAAGCAGCTGTATTATTAAAACAATTTTTTTTAAAACAAAATATTTAAACTTATATAACATTGTAGATAAGATCCACATTTAAGATTATTGCCTCACTAAACTTGGAGTAATGTTTTGTAGTGTGACGTAACAAAATCTAGTTTATTAAGGAATACAAAATCATTTCGAAAACTTATAGAGTGATTCATTTCTCCATTGAATGCATTAATTGCATGCCAAAACATTCCTTTTAAACTTGAAATTGCAAACTGCAATTTAATGAGCATTTGTGTGTATGGCAGCATTAAACACTTTATGATAATTTTTGTAGTTTGACTACATATATAATTCTTCAATTTTGGTTTCTACACTTTTAAGTACGCAATTTTATTTTCTATATATTTAAAAAATATTAATTTTAATCTTCATAGCTTTATATCGTTATTATAGCGATCATGAAAGACAGTGAAAAAAAAAAAAAAAAAAAACAGTGGTTTCCGTGTGGGGATGCAGTGTGATAACTATTGAGGCATCTGAGTCACCCCAATAGGAAAAAGTGGTGTATGTTCAATCGTTCAAGTCCCTAAAACACTTCAACTCTACCCTAATAAAGTGATTTCGATGAAATATACCTTTAGATTCATTCATATGCAATTTTATTCTAAACATCTTCTTTTTAATTATATCAAAATCTCCTTTACTTATCCTTTTGTTAATTCATATGCAATTTTTTCTAATAATACTAATTAATTTCTTTTAGAGAACTCCTCCAATCCCTTTTACTGGCTAGAATTTTCTGATTATATTTATCTGTTTGTAAGACTTAAATATAATTTAACCCAATACCACCAATAACCTCATATTACTAACAAATCAAAGCAAAAGACAATTTAAATATTCATTCATCCTTTAGCCTCCAAAATATATTTTAATGGTAAAACTACGAGAGTTTAAGTTACAAAGTAGATAATATATTGAATGTTATGTCAATAAATTTGATATTGAAACATCAACTTAATATGTTCATATAAAAAAGTGGTTCAAAAGACTATACTTCACTTCCACATTATGATAAATATTTAAATTATGTATCTTAGGATCACGTAACACAACAAAGCAAATCTCATTTACAAAATCCAAACTTATAAAGTTTGTGTACCTACTTGAGTAGATATGATGATATATTATCCGATTACTCAATAACCAACAATATAATATTCATAAATTCTTAAAAGTTAAATTAATACTTGATATTACTAAGGGCATATTTTAGAGTAAAATTATAGAAAAAACAAATTAAAATTAAAAGACTAACTATGTAATGTAGACAAAGATAAACATAAGATTAAAAATTATTTGTTTCGTTTTAACAAAATGTTAAATCATAGGATATTTATCAGAAATTAAAAAGTTGTCATCTTTTTTCTTTTCCTCCAAAACACAACTTTCAAACACGTTGTGAACATAGGTCATATCATCATAAAGTTATGATAATCATCCTATTTATTGTTTAAAACTTATAAGCATTAAAACAAAGACATGTTTCGGGTAAATAAAATTTTCCTCAAAATAAAGTCATTTGAGAAAACAAAAACATAGTTCAATTCTTAAAAATAAATTATATAATTAAAATTATATAATAAAATATATTCACATTTACGTAATTTGTCACAAAGAAAATATATCATATTATTAGTGGTACTTATCCACTACACATCTTATAAAGTGTCATTGAATAAGCAATACACTTATCTTTATCTATCTTATTAAATGAACTTTCATAAAGTGTCACTTGGCTTCATTAAATCAAATGGTTCTTAAAAGAAAAATAGACATTTACACAACATTTTTTTCACGTGATGAATATATTCCAAATTAATAAATATTGTTGGTAATTAGTTATTCTTTAAAATGTATGCATATTCCATTAAAAAAATGTTTGAGACATATCCTAATTGATTTCATTACTAAAATTTATATAATTTTTTATTTATTTTTATCTATCTATTTATTTTTTTAAATTATATCTTTACTTTTTTATTATTTTTAATGAGAAAACATAAGAGTGAAAGTCGTATTAAAAAGATAAAAATAGTTTTAGTGGTAGTGAATATCATTATATTTCCTAATTTGTTTGTTGTATTTCATATTAATTACGAAAAAGAAGATTAAAATAGTATACACATGCATATCAATCAACAACAATGCAAAAATCAGAATGAGATTTCCAATTGACGAAAGTGAAACTTTAACTCACGCATGATATTTGATATTTTCCACCGCACTACCTGTTCACCAATCAACCTAGAAAAAAAAAGTGTAGATTCTTTTTGCTGTCCCATTTAACTTTTGGTTTTACATGATTGCTAAAACTATTATTTTTTTTTCTAGGTTTTAAACCTGAAAAGAAAACCATAAAAAAACTTTAAAAAAATTACTGTCTTAATAAATACATTATGAATTTATTTTTCTTGCCAAAAAAAGTAAGAGTAAGTTTCGTTGTGTTGTGTTGTGTACAAAGAAAAATTATGTTAAATAATATATATATATATATATATATATATATATATATATATATATATATATATATATATATATATAATCCATTAAGAGTAAAAAAGTGTGAAGGAGTGAAAGGACCACACATTTCTCGAACGAATAAAACGTGGATAATCTCATGTAAAAGGGTCATGCAAATATAAATAGTGATGAAAATCTATAATCAGCAACAACAAAAAAATCTATCTAAAATGGGTGTGGATTCATGTAAAACTAAAAGAAAAATGTAAAACTAAAAGAAAAATGTAAAAAAAGGTGATTTGTAATTAATAATATTATGCATCAATTTAAGCATAATTTCACTAGGAAAAATTTTCAATTTTTTATTGATATTTTTCACCACTCTAATATCAAAATTTACACCTAGATTGAAGAACAATGGAGATAAATAATGTGGAAGTAAAGCTAAATACGAACCATCGTTGTCATGAGATAATGAAAGTGTATAGTGTAAATTAGAACTGAGCCAGTGAAAAAGTAAATGCACATTAATAAAGGGAACGTTGTCACTGATAAGAAAAGTAAAACATGATTAAATGCGTTTTCCCAATTTGTCTCCTTCTTTCCATATTTGACAAATATATACAATTTATTTTTTTATTTACAATATAGGAGTTCACTAAAATCATGTTTTAAAGGCTCACAATACTTACATATACGTGTATATATATATATATATATATATATATATATATATATATATATATATATATATATATATATATA
>Ga0209589_1000153_pt1 | contig 76295 bp, 27 predicted proteins | sample CowpeawhiteBW_FD_187525 | JGI IMG/M metagenome (GOLD analysis project Ga0209589, IMG submission 187525) | Root nodule microbial communities of legume samples collected from California USA - Cow pea white BW (SPAdes) (version 2) | ecosystem: Host-associated > Plants > Roots > Nodule | place: USA... | reverse complement strand
CTCATCATTCATAATAATTACAAAGCTTCTATGATAACTAAAATACCACCCAATTTAACTCAAAAATACAAGTTTCAGGTTCTGACTCACTCGCCCAGCTAGTAACACTCGCCCAGCCACTGGCTCACGCTCGCCCAGCTAGTACCGCTCGCCCAGCCACTTGTCCAGGTCTGGAAGTTTCTAACTTGGAAATTCGCCCAACGAGTAGCACTAGCCCAGCCACTGACCCACGCTAGCCCAACGAGTAGCACTCGCCCAGCGAGTATGCAAATCTGTATAATTCTGTAGATCAGTGTTCTGCGTAATTCTGCAGATCAACTCATTCGCCCAACGAGTAGGCTCGCCCAGCGAGTAAGCAAATCTGCATAATTCTACATAAACTGATTTAAGCAGAATTATACCTATTCAACCAATCCATACAACTCCAAAACCTCCACTAAAGACCATTCAAGTATCAAACATTAATTCTATCAAAATATTCACATCAATTGTATCCAATTGCACCCATAGCATACAATTATTCTCAAACAACATATAAAACCTAAGCATTTATCATTTTCAAACATCACAACTCAATTCACATATCAAACACATTAGTCAATTACAGAATAATCATATAATAACATTCTTAACAGGTTCATGAGACATAATAGACATTAGCTTCCCTTACCTGGTATCCTGCTTAAACAACTCTATAAACGTCAAACGTCTCTAACTCCACAGGATGCTCTATCTACATATAAAAACATCACAAGAACGATCAGGACATACCATTATGATCACTGATCAGCAAAGACTCATATTGATACATAAAATGGCACACACAAGCGGAAGAAGGCTTACATGCAACAGAAAACAGAAAAAACCAAAAAGACATAAGAAACTTAACTTACAACAACGGAGAAACTGATCGATCCAAATTGAAGAGCTCACCGAAAGGATCAATCCTACGGTCTTGGTTCTTCAATCAAACGACCGAAAAGACAAAACTTTTAGAGAGAAGTTAGAGAGCTCTAGAAAAGTGGTTTCTAGAGAGATGATGTGTTTTAAAATAATGAAACTCGTTTATAACAATTATATTTATACTAAAACCTTTTTAATATTAAAATAATCGAGTCTCACTATTTTTAAACCACTATCACTTCTAAAATACCATTTTTTGGGATTTTACACATTTTAGATATTAAATTAAAATCTAAAATGTTTTATATTTAAATTTAAATTTTATAAATATTAGTTTACTCTTCTAAAATATTTATAATATTTGAAATATTTTTAAATATCAAATTTAAAAGTATCCGTATTTTAGAATATAAATATTAGAAAAAAACATTTAATATTTATATTCTTACAATATTTTAAATATTTGTATTTTATTTAATAATTAGATATAAGAATTTTATACAATTTATAATTAAATTTAATAATTTATAATTAAATTTTTAAAAATAATTAATAAAATTGTCAGTTTTAGAAAAATTATTAGTATAATTTTTATAAAAGATATAAATTTGGTATCAATTTGAAAGGACAAAATTGATTCATTTCAACCAAAATTGGGACGAAAAAGAACAAAAATATCGAACATAGGAACTAAATTGAACAAAAAAAATAAGACAACCATAAAGTGACACGTGTGACACCGACATTGACATGTGGAACAATTATGACTTCATATGTGGACAATTTTTTTAAAATTAAAAAAAATGTAAAAATTAGGAGCTGACACGTGGCATGTATTGTTAAAAAACGTTAACTATTTAAACACCATTACTAAAAAGGACCAAATTGATCAATATTTGATGAAAATGATGACCTAATTGAACACAAGACGAAAATGATAACCAAATTGAATAAAAACAACAAAAATATGACCAAATATATATTTAAACGTTATATTATCTTTTAATCATATTTTTAAAAACTTTAATTTATAATACTAAATATATTTTATTATTTAAAAAAGCAATTAATACATCAAGGTATAAACAAATTAAATACATAAATAATAATAATTCATAATAATAACTAATAATAAATAATAGATAACAAATATATAGATAATGATGATAAATAAAAGTAAACTTTATTATTTAGTTTTCATAATTATATTAAATTTTAATCATATATTTTATTATTTAAAAAAGCAGTACAAAATAAAAAAATTATATTAAATTTTAATTCTAGTTTAATAAACATAAATTTATTTTATAGATATATATTTTTTAATTCCGTGAATTTAAAATATATAATAACAAAAAAAATTGAATTTAAAATTTAAAATGTCTAAAAATCTTAAAAGAACGATAATGAAGTTCGAAATTGAAATTTAAAATTCATAAAGTTCAAAAAATATTCGTATTTAAGATCGGATTAAAATTCAAAGATGAAGAATTGAAGAATTAAATAAAAATATGTCAATAATTTAAAATAATAATAAGATAAATTAAAATGTGATATATAGTAATCATATAATGATGTTATTAATAAACTAAAAGTAAACTAAATAATAAAATATTAAAAACAGTATTTTATTTAAAATTGTAATACACTTACGTTATTTTAAATAATATATTATTAAAAAATAAAAATGAATTAGTTTTTAACTTTTAAATGTATAAAAAGATCTAACGATTTTAATTTTAATGATTTTCTAAATTTCATATTAACATTATCAAATATGAAATTCGAAATATATAGTAACTCAAATTGAATTTGAAATTTAAAATCTAAAAAATCGTAAAAGCATGATAACAAAATTTGAATTCAAAATTCAAAAGAAAAAAAATTTATAAAGAAAAAATGAAGTTCTTCTAACATACTCTCCTAATGTCTCTAAACAACTTTCTCATTTTTTAACCGTTAAATCATTCCAGAGTCTTCATTTTTGTAGCGAAATCTCAAGTAGGTCCCCCATTTTATTTGACTCAATTGAGTTTCTATTTTTTAAAATTCGTTGTAATTAGTTCCTGTGTTAATTATGTGTCACGTGTCAGCACACGGTTTTTTTGTTTTTTTAATTTTTTTTAATTTTTTTACAATTTTTTTTAAAAAAATTAAAATTGCCACGTGTCAATCTGAAATTGTGCTACGTGACAGAGACTATGTGAGTGACAGTGATAGTGCCACGTGCCACTATTGGATGTGAAAAATCCCAATGTAGTCTTTGTATTTGTTATTTTGTCTTAATTTGATTCCAATTTTTTTAAAACTGAATCAATTTCATCCTTATATCAAATTTAATTTTTATATAAATTTTACAGTGGTATTTATACTATAATTGATATTTTTAACAAAATTAAGTTTATTTAAATATATATTTTGCATTGAACTTTATTTAAATATGGTTTCAAATATTTATATATCAATAATTTATAGACAAATGTTAGAATTGTTATAAAAAAATTTTAAAATTTTATATTTGAATTTATGAAGTTTTTATTTTTAAAGCAACTCTAACATTTATCTATAAATTATAGATATATAAATATTTTAAAAATAAATAAATAAATATTAGTGCAAAATATATATTTAAATAAACTCAATTTTGTTAAAAATATCAACTATAATAAAAATACCATTGTAAAATTTATATAAAAATTAAATTTAATACCGGGATGAAATTGATTCAATTTTAAAAAAATTGAGACAAAATAACAAATACAGGGACTGCCACATCACATTGTCTCTGCCACGTGGCACAATGTTAGATTCACACGTGACAATTTTATTTTTTTAAAAAAATTAAAAATTTAAAAAATTTAAAAAATAAAATAAAAAAAACCATGTGCTAACACGTGCCACATCATTAACACTGTTACTATACAATGGAAAGGTCGTATAAATTGAATTAATTAAATTCAATTTTTCTCGTTCGATCTTAGAATAGCCATTCACCCGAAACAGATCTGCTTCTGTTTCAACTTTCCTTAAGCTGGCCTAGGTTTTTTCGAGCTGTTAAATGGCGACCAGAATTTTCTTCCATAATGGTACGAAACAATAGTATTATTGAAGTAGATACACCAATCACTCTAAATATAAGAAGTCAAGTAAGCGGGTTGGTTCGATTGGAGAAGAAAAAAAAAGATTCAATTAAAAATATTTTCCGGGAATATCTATTTTCCCGGAGAAATGGATAAGATATCCCGGCACAGTGCCAAGTTAATACCACCGAGAACGGTAAAAAATGATTGCAACGATTTTTCAAGAACAGGAACTCAATTGAGTCAAATAAAAATGGGGGGACCTACTTGAAATTTCGCTAGAGAAATGAAGACCTCTAGAATGATTTAACCTTTTTTAACCTATTATATTCAAGATGAGAACAAACTCCGAAAGATGAAGAATTCAAAAATTTAATGAAAATGAATAAAAACAAATAATAATAGAAATTAAAATATAATAAAAACAATAAATAAAAAAATTAATTATGAAATTATTAATAAAATAAATAAACAAAATAATAAAGTATTAGAGATTAATATTTTATATTTATTTATTTATTTATTCAACAATAACTTTAAAAATAAGATAAACATGATAATTATTTTATTATAATACACTTATGTTAAATGTAAATAATAATTATAAAAATAATTTCAATAACATAAGTATTATTAAAAAGTAAAAATTATAATTTATTTAGACTTTTAAAGATATAAAAATAAATTAAAGATTTCAATTTCAATTTTTTTTTTTAAAATTAAGATTTATATTACTAAATTTTAAAATTTTAAAATATGAGAATAAAATTTGATTTTGAAATTCAAAATTTCTTCGACTCTTTTAATGTCCTTAAATAACTTTTATATATATATATATATATATATATATATATATATATATATATATATATATTAAATTTTTTGACTTCATTATATTTTAGAAATTGTTCTCATCTTAAATACTAACTCACATTATAGGTGACATAATTAATATATATATATATATATATATATATATATATATATATATATATATATATATATATATATATATATATATATCACCTATATTGTGAGTTAGTATTTAAGATGAGAACAATAGATCAACTCAAAAACTTTAATGTTTCTTAAAAATTAAAATTTATTCTAAAGCATAGTAATATAATAACATTATAATAATAATAAAAATTAAATAATAGCATAAATAAATAATTACATAGTAACATTTTTAATAAACTAAATAATGTTTTTTTTAAAATAATACTTCATTTAAAATTTTAATTATGTCAAATGTGATAACAAAATTTAAATTAAGTTGAAGAAATAACAAAATAACAAAATTTGAAATTTGAAATAACAAAATAACAAAATAACAAAATAAAAAAATTATAAAAAGAAACTATTTTTATGGATTTTTTCCGTGCGTCTAAACAATTTTCATATACTTTTATAAGAGTTTGCATTTAAGTTGAAGACAAATTCCAACAACAAAAAATGTCAAACATTTGTCCGTTCTTAACGATATAATAATATACTATAATAAACAATAATATTTATTAATAATGTAATAACATAATATTTTTAATATAATAATGATAAAATTTTAAATATTATATAAAATAATCAATAAATAATTAAATATTGATATCATTAATAAACTAAATAATAAAATATTAAAAGTAATTGTTCATTTAAAAATACATTACACTTATGTCAAAATTAATGTCTCTTATTAAGAATGAACATTTTTACGTTAATCTCTTTTATTTTGTATTATGTCTATCTTATAATATATATTTTTTATTTTTTTATTTTTTTTTCTATTTGTTATGGAAAACAAATTCAATAATTTTAAAAATAATTCCGTGCATTACATGGAACAATGATAACAAAAATATTTCTATTGTAGGTATACTAACTCTAAATAGGAGGTAAGTGTATCTACAATACTTCTAAAAAACATCCGAAATGATATTTGTAATAAAAAAAAGTTGTAAGTGAATTATTTGGACAAATATGTTATTTTTGCTATTAAATAATGATAATAAAATATGTATACTAGAAATTGATTTGATTTAATTTTCCTTTAAGTTTTAAAGAAAATAACTCTCCATAAATTTATATTTTTTTTAATGACAATAAATAAGAGTGAAAAATAAATGAAGGTAAACTTATATTCATTGTCTATGTATATGAGGTCACGTATTTCTAAATGTTTTTACAGTAAAAGAAGAAATGTATAAATTATTTTATATTACTTTTAAGTGGTTATAATTGATCCAGTGAAACTAAATTCATTAAGGGAGGATTTTAAATTATAAATGTCAATAACAACTTCAAAAGATGTGTGTCTATCATTTATTGGGTGACGATTTAAGTTGTAAAGCCCTTTTTATTTGTCTTAAGATTTAGGGCTTGGCCTTTTAGTGGACCTAAGATTAGCCCACTTGGAGGCTTCAGGACCCTAAGCTGCCATTTCAGCTCTCATTCTGCTTGTACTTGACAAACAGCTCACTTTCAAATCCTCCCTCTCTTTGTTATAGAGCTTTGCTATGGTTTTGAGACCCATTCGATTTCAAGAGAGTTTGACTCTTTTCCCATCCACGTAAGTATTTTTCGTTCATACTTTTTCCCTTTAGTTGGATTTTGTGATTCTAGCCAGGGTTCACCATGGTAACCCACTTGGAATATGTTTCCGCCATTTTTTTCAGCTCATCGGATTTGTTCTCAAAACTATGGTACACGTAGCTTAAGTGTCTAGGCTTTCTGCTAGCTCTTTCCAGGTAAGGGAAGCTAAGGTTTGCTTGTTTATTTCGATTTGTTGCTTGCCTTGCTTCTGTTTCATGATTGTATGACTTGGTTGTCGATTTTATTTGATTGGGAATCTGTTTAAACATTATTTGGGTCGAATGCTTGACTATTGCACACGAGAACAATGATGGGCACTGTCTTTTTCGCCCAAGCGAGCGTGTCTTGCCTAGGCGAGACTAATAGAGGCTCGCCCAGGATCTCCTGCTCGAACTGTCGCTCAGGCGACTAGTCTTCATTTTGAGCGAGGTGCAATCTCGCTTAGGCGAGGAGGTCTCGCCTGAGCGTGAAATCACAGAAGTTGTTGTTCCACTGCTCGAGCCCTCGCCTAGGCGAGAATGGACTCGCCTAAGCGAGAGGATCTCTCTCGCCTAAGCAAGGTCTTCTAGCCTAAGCGAGATTGGGACAAGTTTTGTGCTAAAGTGTGAATGGTTCATGGATGTGGTTGCTCGCTTGCTTGACTTAAAGGCTTTACTATAAAGGTTTGAGGGATGATGCCATGATTACTGTATGAGGTTGAAAGGAAAATAAGATGTTGCTTTATTGTGTATGAATTGAGAAGTATGAGTTGTATGATTGGTTGTTTATATTTATATACATATCGACATGATATTAGTATTGATGGGAACTTTCTGATTGGTTGATGAAACATGTATAAAGTATGAGTAGGATGTAATTCCATGACTCTTGTAATGAGAGCTCATGGTGGTGCCTCATCTAATGGACGTAATCCCATGGACCCTCCTAGTGAGAGTCCATGGTGGTGCCTCATCTATTGGACTTAATCCCATGAACCTCGAGGTGAGAGTTCACGGTGGTGCCTCAACATCAGGACGTAATTCCACGAGGGTATCATGGTGGTGCCTCAAGGCCAAGACATAATTCCACGAAGGCCTCGTGGTGGTGCCTCATGTAAGGATGTAATTCCATGAAGGCCTCGTGGTAATGCCTTACTATTAGGACATAATTCCACGGTCTTGTGGTGGTCTCTCATTATGCGCATCCGGATAGTCAAGTCTTGGAGTCTTAAATGATTTGGGATCACACGTGTGGATGTTCGTTATCTATGCTTGACTTTGTGATTAAATGTTGAGTGTTATAATATAAGAATCTTTTACACTAGCTTACCCTTCTACTTGCTTGTATGTTTGTGTGTGGTTTTTCTCTTTGCAATGATCATCAATTGTATTGATGTGAGCACATGTGAGAACCCCTGGCAGTGGTAATGACAATAAGGATGTTGCAGCTTGATGAGTACAGACGGGTTTTGGGCTCGCCATGAAGCCCATAGCTAAAGGAGTTTTATTGGTTTATGATTCTCTTGTCCTGGACAAGACCTTGTATGCTACTCTCGAATCATTCTGTTTTGTTTTTGGCAAAGTGGTGCCCTTACTTTTGTATGGATATGTTGGTATGCTGTAGACCTTCATATCCCAAACTCGGATTATTTATGTATGCGAGGTTTTTATTAACTTGAGGTTATCCAAATTAATTGGGAATAAGTTGATTCTTTTCTTTTTTCTATCGAAAACAAAAAAAAAAATAAGGTCATTCAATTATCACGATTGTTTATTGGAAAATTATACTTTGACTCTCATCTTTTGACTTTGATACTTTAATCTCTAAAGTGATTTAGTGTGAACCATTAATTCTTTCAAAAGAAAAATTAGATTAGTGGTACATCAATCAATGACACACGCTAAACCACGTCAGGGAGTATAAGTTTAGAGTCAGAAAATAGGAGGGAGTCATAATATCATTGTTCTTCTCTATTTATATTCTAAATACCTTTTAACATACATGTATACTTTTTAATTCAAGTTGTTCTAAACTCAACATATTTCCTTATATTAAATCACAATATCTAAAAACAATTTATATTATTATAACTTATCATACTTTTTTTATTCACTATTTTAATTAATTAATTAATTATTATTTTAAATAAATATCTCATAAATTATATTATTATTTTTATATATAATAAAATATATTCTTATAAATATTTAATAAATCTTTATGTCAATCATAAACCCGTGTTGCAGGGTCAAAATGCTTACTAAAAAAAGTTAAAGTTTTCTCATTGGCTTGCATATAAACATGATCCAATATTCACATATATCTAACGAAAACTGAACCCTTAGAAACTCTTCATCTAGTAAGCAAATTATATCTCCTCTGATTTCAACGTCCTATGAAAAATCTTACACACACTAAATCAAATTATTGTAAGGCCAATACCACCAAATCTTTTCACTTAGATATTAGAATAACAGATTTTTACTCAATGATAGCAGGTGAGTTCAAATCTAAGTACACAACTTAATTTATCTCAGACAACATCATGAACCCATCTGCAAAGATTATCAACTTAATTAGGAGAAAGAAACTATTATATATTCTGGAATCATCATAATTCTGAACAACCATTATGACATATGTAGTATGATTAGAACTATGAATACATGGTGAAAATTCGAAACTATCTACTTTGCAGCCTCTTCTTCCTGCCACATATCTTCCCAGTTTTTCTGAATCTGTTCCATCCCAAGAAAAGAACCATCCTTTTCTGCATCCAAACTTGCAGAAAGTGCCCCATATGCAATCCCAACAGAGGAAGCTCCAAAAGTCAAGAATGCAGTGATAAAGGCTAACCACCGTGGTGCATCATACACTTGGTTTTCCCTAAGCACCCCAAAAATGTGCATGAACATCAATCCCAACCCCATTGGCACCCCCACAGAGAACAAAATCCTGCGTATTATCCTGTAAATAACTGTCCTGGGAAGCTCATCATCAGAATCAGCAACAAGACCATCATCATCAATGTTTTTCCTTCTAATAGGCCTCTCATTGGCATTTCTTCGAACAGTTGGAGGAGTGGAAGAAAAGCCTTTTGCACTAGCATAAGGCTTTAATGTGCTGGAGGGGTGGTTGAGCTTTTGTGTAGGGTAAGAAGCTGGGAAGTTTGGTCTGCATGGAGAAAGTTTTGAGAGAATGAGAGAAGAGTTTGGTGCACAAATCAGAGTTTTCATGGCTTCTCTTGTTGTGTTTGATTGTTCATGATGCTTGGAGTGGAGATATTTTATTCACGTATATCTTATCCATAAAGTAAATGGTTGGTCATGAGCCTCATCATCTTTGTCATCATCGTTTGGGATATTTGTTATAATACTATGGATATTTTATATATATTTATTAAGGTTCATACATAATCAGTTAAAATATTTTTACAGGGTCAACACATTAAAAGTAAATCTTATGTCATAAACAATAATTAAATGAAAATGTAAACAACTTTTCCGATGAATTGAATTTTATTGTATTGATATTTGAAAACCAAAACCATGATGTTTGTGAACTTGTGGAATCTTCATGTCACTAAGCCTGAACAAAACAAATATTAGAAAGTTCTTTATCGATGGCTAGAACCAGAAGCCCTCCATGATGATCTTGATTGTGATTTAAGTGACTGCAGCAGATTGATTCTAATGCTGAAAATAAGAAAAATTGGAGCATGGAATCTGTCAATTGCTGTAAATTTATTTGGGAGAAGCATAGATGAAGGAGGTAATATTAAAATTCAATGCAAAATTACTCACTTCTTTTGAACGTGAACATATTCATCAGTTTCATCCAATATGTCTCCCTTGTAAATGAAAAAAGTAGATACCAATCATTATGGTAAAACATGGTAAGTTTGATATTTCAAAAAATGATGAACCATTTCACTAAACTTCTATGAAATTGTCAACTTTAAACTTAATTCAATTTCACAAAATCAATTTATAAGATGAGGTTTGCATCACTTATATCATCTAAATTGTCTTGATTTCTACTCGATCTAAAACCTCCAACATAGTCAGAGTCGATTAATTGGTAAGGCAAAAAGTTTAATATATTAAAGGACAAAACCAACAATTTGAAGTGTATTCTGCATTATTTACACTAGTATAAACCACATTCTAACCTGTAATAGTTCCTCCATGACATCTTCCATTGTGATGATGCCAATAACCTCGTCATCAATAAAATCTTGAATAGAGTCTATTTGTTCTTGTGAGAAATATTCATTTTCTTGACTCGCTTCACAGTCTAGTTCCATGACATTTCTTAATGTAGGGCTATGAAATTCCGCGTCACTGGAGTTCAAACAGGATTCATGTGCAGAACTTCTCTGACTCATTTCAAGGACAAAGGAAGAATCAGATTCTGCAAGTCCCAGATTGACAAAGATAAATGATTTTTTCTCTACCAAGATTCTAACTTTTTTCTACTTTTGTTTCGCAATTCATCTTAAGTAAAATGTTGTTACCTGCAACAGCTTCAGCATGAGCCGAATTTGATGTTTTATGAGTAATTATATTAAAATAGGTGGGTGCACCCACAGCATGAGTTGTAGTGTTCTCTGAGTCTTTGTTGGATTTCAAGACAATAGCCATGTGACTATGACCCTTCTGGAATTGATTCAGTATCTCATATAGTGGCCAACTTTCATAAACCCTGTTACACAATTATTAAATCAACAATATCATATAGTTAGTATAGTAGTGACTACTGCATGAACGAAGATCACAAGTTCAAATTAGCTCTATTACCTTGGAATTTTCCTAATAATCAAATTCTTTATGGCTGTCTCATCCTCAGGGCGGCAGAATATCAAGTTTTTAACCTGTAGAAAAGAATTCATGGTACTACTATATGAATACAAAATATTACTAAGCAATGTTGTGAAAAAAGCTAATGTATACTGCAAGTAACAAAATTGTCTCAAATGTCAAATGGAAGCTTTCTCTTTTGACTTTATTGATTGATATGAACATAATAATAATACTATGCTGTTCATGTGATGGGTCTTCTGAGGAAGGATCACTCAGTCATAAGTTCAACCCACACGATGAGATTGAAATCACCTCTAGTTCAAAATTTTTATCTTTATATAGTACTTAACTTTCTCATTTTTATTCAATGTGAGATTTAGACTCAGTTGGATTCTCAACACCAAATTCATATATTCAAGTTTTATGGCAGAAAATACTTAAATCCACTATATTTCCCTTCTGTCATATGTGGTTCTTCAATTGCTTACCAATATGAGGCCAATGATACTTCTAGGGTGTCCAGAATGGATTGGTATTCGACTATGACCTTTGCTCATTATTTGTGTCATTGTATGCCTGATGATGACAAAGGTGAACTGCATTTATAGATGAAAAATTGGGAGAAAAAACCATATGTATGTATGTGAGTTCAAAGTTGAGTTATGACAGATTACATGTCAAGTTTAGAATTTATATCTAGAGAAAAAGTTTGAGATATGGGTGTCATTGCATCTTTAGCTGTCTTCTGAGTCAAATCTATAGCACCTGTGATTATAGAAGTTTCATGGTGTGACAATTCTCCCCCTTTCCCTGCCTGCATGTGAATATTTTAGCAACTAATCTCATAAATTTGATTAAGTTAGGCCAGAGAGAATATACTAATTAAGAGGAAAACCTCATTTGCATGTAAGTCCACAAATGTCTTCAACTCAGATCTTCTGAGAAGAACTGAATGTTCTTTCCCTAGAGCCCAATCCAGCACCTGCCAAAGTAGAAGAATACTTAAAGATATTAATTAATTTTTCTCAAAAAATGAGTTCTACAGGAAAATAACCTGATATGGATGTACTAATGAGTTTTTCCTTGAGAAACTGAAATAAATGTGTCTATGCTCTCATTCTATATTCTTTTACCTTACTAGCAGGATAGGTTATGGGGAAGAAGATCAGCAGAAGCAGTTGAACAATGGGAGCCATTTTGGCTCCTAAAGTTAGTCCATGTCGAGAGCATATAGCTTGAGGTAAAATCTAAGATGATAAATGTAACATGAGTTAATTTAAGAAAAAAAAATGCCTTATTTCAACATTCTTTGTTGGTGCATCTTTCAAAACAAACATTACCTCTGCAAACACAGTCACCAAGGGTGCCGACATGAGAATAGTAAACCAAGAAGGGATGATTGAGTCCATAAAAATTGGCAGTGCCTTAAACAAGAACAATTGGAATCACATTTTTCATAAATTTCAACAAAATCATACATAGTACCTTCATTTAACAGCTCAAAAAAATTGTTCTTTTTCCAAAGAATGTTACTAGACCCTGCTTGCATGAACACATAGCATACAAGTAGTGTGAGTATTTGCTTTATCATCAATTCAAGTCAAAAGGGATTTTGTTTATGTTGGAAATTCCACATTGATCAGAGATAAGATCAATTTAAAGTATATATGTGGGTGCAAACCTCATCTTACAAGATAGTTTTGTAGGATTCAATTAGGCTTAAAGTCCACTTCTTAAAGGTCGAAAGGAATATTTTAGAGAAAGAAAGGAAATACCATTTCTTCTTTAAGTTTACTAACCACATCAACTAAGTTCATGTGCTATATAAAACATACCTCCATAGCCAGTGATTTTCCTAGAAGAAGGGTACAGAGCACAAAATGTCCATTCTTTACAAAAGGTCTAATCCTTTCTGCAGATAAAGTAAGATAGTAACACCAATTATGATGAAGATCTTAAAATCTGCATAATGCAGTTACATGTGTTGTGATGGTAACCTGCATTCTTTCTGTCTTTTGGAAGACCAGCCTTAATGAGGACCTCGAGATCAACTAGGCTGAAGGACAGTAGTCCTAGAGCTAGGCCTGATGCAATGCCTGCAAGGGACACCAGCAATAGACATACCATAAAATAGCCCCAAAAGTCAAGATCACAACATGGGAACTGATATTCTTTCATTGTGTGAATGGATCAAGTGTGGTTTATGGTGAAATATGTATCCATATTTATTGAGTGGTTTATCCAATGGCTTGGCCTTTGAAGAGAATTGTTCATGAGTACTTGTAACACCATGACAATGAGGAAGAAGATATCAGATAGATACAAATAACATTCGGCTCAAAGCTCTGAATGGATATTCTGTGCTAAAAATGGCATCAAATGGAATGAAGTACAGGAATGTCACTACATATATTAAGAAAAAGCATACTATATTTACATCAACCCTTATAAGATTTATTTTAAGTACTCAAACGTGCACATTTTTTATTAAAAGGATACTATTTTGTATGTATTTTTATACTTTCAGTTTCTTAAAATCAAATTATAAAGATTACTGTATCAACAAAACGTATAAAGAATGTTATCTGCTAATGACAGGAGGAATGGTTTCAATTTCTTAAACTGCAGACAGCAAAAATTGATTTGATTGCTCAAATGCTTTTGCTACAGTGAAAGACAAAGAAGGAAAAGAAAGTTTAGGGTTTGGTGGAGATATCATAGTGAAGACTCTGATCAAAAAATAAAATGAGACAATGATTGAGGGGTTGAAAAGGAGATTGTAGATACAAATAATGATATAACGTAAATCTTCAATGGTTAAGCAATAATTTATTTGTTATTGGCCAAAGGAACAAATCCATTGACTCAGCATTGTAGCTATACTCCAATTAGTGGAAGACAACTCCTCAGTACTAAGTTTTAATTTATTCATGATGGTTGACCAGAAGCATCAAAATTCCAATAATATATATGAAATTTGATTAGAACCAATGGAAAGTTGATTATATGAAGTTTGATTAATAAATAAAAAGTAGCTTGAAATACATTTGTTTGCTTGCTTACCAAGGACGGCCTTAGAAAATTTGCTTAGTTTTTCTTTGAAAGAAGAAATTATTTTCTTATTACAAGAAAGTAAACTTTTTGTTCTTTGTTTCTGCAGATAAATACTTCGGAAAACTCTCTTCACGCACTCATTTTCTCTTAGGTTTTCAACTTCTGCTATCACCAAACACAGTAAAACTGATGGAGAGGGACATGATCAGTGAGATGCCAGACACTGTTTTGCTCCACATAATGAGTTTCATGAACACAAAATATGCTGTTCAGAGTTGTGTCTTGTATAAAAGATGGAACCACCTCTGCAAACGACTCATCAATCTCACATACTCTCCTGTTCCAAATCTCCCGAAGAAAATTGGGGTTGAAAGGTTTAAGAAATTTGCAACCTGGGTGTTATCTACACGAGACAACTCATGTTCCCTGCATAATCTTGGTCTTCACCTTTGTTGGACAGAACCTGAACTCTTAGACAAGATCATTAAACATGCTTTGTTTAGCAACGTGCAACAGTTGATTCTAGATGTGTATTCAGGCTTTAAACCTGATTTTGAGTCCCTCCCTTTAATCTTTTGTTCTCAGTCTCTGGCATCTCTTGAACTTTGCATTTCATGGAACTATGCTCTTATACTACTTCCAAAATCTCTCCACATGCCAGTGTTGAAAAACTTGCATCTTCAAGGTGTAACATTCACAGCAAGTGACAATGATTCGTGTGACCCTTTTTCAAATTGTCACTTGTTAAACACTTTAGTCCTCAGATACTGTTCTTTGCATGATGATGCACAGGTGCTTCGCATATCTAATTCTACCCTTTCTAGTTTCACATTATATGAGGGACAAACTTACCAAATTCTGCTTTCTACTCCAAATCTTAGTTCTTTTACCATCAGGGGTTCTGCTACTCACCAACTCTTCTCCACTTGCAATCTTTCTTTTCTTGAAGAAGTAAACATTGACATGTCTTGGGATGCACGTTGGGCTGAGAAAAGTTCAATCATCAGTTCAAACATCATGAGATGGCTGCAAGTGCTGGCCAGTGTAAAGAAATTGACCTTCACTTCTTGGTATCCCTTTCAAATTATGTTACATGTAAGTTACATGTAAGTTACTCAGTAGGTTTTTCTTGTATTTTGTTCCAAATGATCATATCATTTTTGGGCAAAACACCAAAATGATATATATTTTTCTCAAAAATACCGAAATGGTGTAAATTTTTAAAAATTAGAAGAATAGACTAATTGTGTAAGTTTGATATTACTTGTTGCGAAGAATTCGTGTCGGCTTAATACAATTTTTGACTCACTAGTACGACTTCCATAATTATTAAAGTTGTGTCAGCTCGGCACGACTTCACTCTACCGACTCAAAATTGTGTTAAACTGACACAATTTTTTTCTAATGAATAATAACAAACAAACACAACTTGTTATTTTTGTAATTTTTTTAAAACTGACACCATTTTAGTAATTTGAAAAAACAAATTACCCCGTTTTGGTGCTTTTGCCTTTGCATTCATATATCAGAATTTGTGCCTGTTTTCAATCTTGCATTTCAAATATCCATTTAAGTATGTTTCCCTTTCCTTCAATTGTGTAGGATTTCTCTAATCCCACTTCAGTGAGACCTGAACCTCCGAGCTTAGTAAGATTAGAGTCACTGAAAGTGTTTAAGCATTTCTTTGTAGACGTATCTGATGAGAAAGTAAAAATAGTTGTGGAGTACTTGCTTCGGGGCTCTCCAATGGCCAAAGTTCACATCATAAGAAGGGCTTAATTGATATACATATATGCTTAGTTGTTTAGGTGGAGAATTTTAGAAACTACCCGGTTTTTGTCTTTTGGCTTAAATACATTTTTTATCCTCATTTTCGTAGTGTGTTGCGGATGGTCTTCATTTTCACATAATGTTTAAAATGGTCATCATTTTTTACCGAATGCTTAGAATGGTCCTCATTTTCGCAATTCGTGTTTTATTTGGTCCTTTTCTGTAACGCCGTTTAAATCATGAACGGAACATTGTACAGGTGGCACGGTTTGTATTAGGGTATGTTACGTGTATTGTACAGGTGGCTAATTAACGTTAATTTTTCAATTTAGGGAGAATTTTGCAATTAGGGAAATTTTTTTATCTTCGTCTTTCTTGAGTTTAGATTTGTAGAGGAAACAGTTAATACTTGTCATTTTATCATTGGATTGCAGTTGCACTCTTCATTTCAGTTTTCTAGTTAATCATCATCAACGAGGTAAGTGGGTTCAGGGTTTTCTGGGTTATGTTTGTTCATGGGTTAGGATTTTCGTAATTCTATTTTTGGGTTTGTTTGTCTTTCGATTGTTGTGATGTTCTGCATGGTTTCTAAATTACTTCCATGATTTTGTGTAGTTTGTGTCTGTAGGTGGGGTTCAGTGAGGTATTATTTTAGTTGGTTTGTTTGTCGGTTGTCGATGTTGGTGTAATGGTTCCCATTATTTTATCTATAATTGATTGTAGCAGTGGTCCCCCATTACGTTAAAGTAGGCTTAATAATACATCTTTTTTATCTGTTTAATTTACTTTACGACAATAAGTGATGATAGGTTCAATGTTATTGTCCACCACGGTGGTGAAGTAGAGGCCCATGAAGAGGCGGCTGAAGTAGAGATTGGGGATGCCAGTGGTATGAATAGTGATGTTGAAGTGGAAGGTGAAATTGAAGTGGACATCCTTTTCCAAATCATTAATCTGCCTCATTTGTGCTTTTCATCAACACCACCATTTGAAAAAGTTGCAGCCTACATTATTAGAATCACCACTCTGTAAATCAATAAACCAAAAATTAAAACCAATTTATTATTAACACAAAAATAAAAATAGATTGTACCCAAAATTTTCTACCAATATTCTTTGGAGTTCTTGCCATCCTCAAAGCAGCCATCTCTCTGCAACTACAAATCGGGGTTAATTCGTTTCTCGTTAAATCACCAATAGTGCACGAAGTGATACAACACGTTTGCCTCCAACGATTACAACCAGAGGTAAAGGAAGAAGATTGGGACCGTAACATACCTATATAATGGGATTGCAGGAAAAAGAAGATTGCAGCAATACCAATTGGGAATGGAGGAACAAGATTGTCAAAACTCACCAACTACCCAAACATTCCGTACTAAAACCCTAGCTCACTTATTTATCCCCAAATATCTAATTAAGCCACCTGTACAATACACGTATTACACCCCAATACAAATCGTGCCACATGTACAATGCTCCGTTAATGATTTAAACGGCGTTACAGAAAAGGATCAAATAAAACATGAATTGCGAAAATGAGGACCATTCTAAACATTCGGTAAAAATGAGGACCATTTTAAATATTCTGTGAAAATGAGGATCATTCACAACAAACACTACAAAAATGAGGACAAAAAAGGTATTTAAGCCTTGTCTTTGTTATATGCTTTATTTCTCTTTGTACAAAATATTCTCCTTGTTTGCAACGTATGGTAGAGATTTTTGTTTTATTTAGCTTGGACGAATGGAAAGTTCTAAATATTTAAGCAACCTCTGCTGTCCCAAAATAAATCTTTTTTTTTTCTAACCGATAAGAGTTATTCAATAAATTCTATAAACTTGATTAAAATATATTATAATCTTAAAGATAATATAATTGATATAGCATATTCAATTTTTATATTGATGTATAGGTAATTCATTTTATATAAAATATTAAAAATTAAATTAAGTGATATGAGTCAATTTCTCTGTGTAAGAGAATTAGACAATGAACTATTTGTCTTACGTAAAGGTTAATTGCATTGCCTGTATTTTGGAAAAGAATATAAAAATAGCTGGTAAATTAAATGCGTGTTTGTTCTGCGTCAAAGTAATATAAAATAGATTAGAATTTAATTTTTAACACAGAATTAATATATATGTTTGATTTTCAAAATTAAAGAATAAAAAATTTAAGTGAAAAGTAAAATTTTTGCTTCATTATTCAAGAATTTATTTCAGCTGAACCGAACACATCCTAAGCCGTGAATTCATCAATATCTTGTGCTTAAAATATAATTGATAAATTTTTATTTATTTAATACTCGTGAATATCCATGAATGAAAAATATTTTTCCCGGAAACAAAGTGCAAAAGTAATTCTATAAGTAGTATATGATTGCTACATTTTTAACCCCATATGCAATATAATTTCTACTCTAATCAAATATTAAGAAATAATCACTCAAATGTTTTTAATTTCTTAAAAATTTGATAATCACAGTTGAAAATTTTGCACTGAGTCAGAGTTTTTGCATTTGAGTCGGTTCAGCCCAACCTTTCTCAAGTGAAAATGATTTTCAAATAATGCAATGAAAATATTTGCTCCAAGTCCAATGCAACTCTTAAAGTGAACAGTGGTTGTGACGTGAGCTTCAAATCCTACAATAATTGACTGAAATCTGAAGCAAGATCCAAAGCATGCAGAAAAAACCTATTCTTTATGACATTTTACAGCATTTCAATTCTATTTTCCACAGTCTAAATAACTGCATGAGGTTGCAGTTTCTTGACACCTTGAGTTCTTTACTAAAGGATAAAGGTAAAGTGTCAAAAGAAAAAGCAAAAGAAGAAGAACCGGCAGGTATATAATATATCAACAACTTCTTTTGCTTTCCAACCTTCTGTACTGGGACCAAAATCAATTTTGAACATTTTTTCTCTTTTATATGTTTCATAAACACTTGATGAAAACAATATATATAAGCATCAATTACTCATCTTTTGACTCATCAGTATCTTTTACAGCAAAAAACTATACAAAAGGTTTCTATTAACTTATACAAAGTCTATTTTATTCTGTGTGTTTGTAAAGAAGTTTATCTAAACACATTCTATCTTTGTAATAATAACATAATTACTCTAACATTCTTCATCAGAATCTTCCATTCCATCACAGAACATCTTTTTCTTTTCAACACCACAAAGTTTCCCGCTCTTGGATAAGGAACAAAACCAGTTACCATATATATATACTTACAACACCACTCACTATTTGCTTCACAGTTTCACAAAGATTTTCCAAGTTCATATATCCAACATGGGAAACTGTTTATTAGGAAACATGTCAGATCCTGAAGCAGTGATCAAAGTCACAACTTCTGATGGTGGCATCATGGAATTCTATGCTCCAATTACTGTGAGTTTCATCACCAATGAGTTCCCGGGGCATGGCATATTCCTAAGTCATGAACTCTTCTGCAAACCACTTGGCCAGTTTGATGAGTTAATGGCTGGAAAGTCATACCACCTTCTGCCACTCAACAACCAACCGGAACACACTCCGGCCACCACCGGCTACGGCGGCGGCGCCATTAGACAAGGGCATGTTCGTTCTCTTAGTGTTCCTACCACCCCCTACCCTCCTCCTTACAGAATGTCCTTGGACTACCAACACCACCAAGGAGTGAGGTTTCTCAACAAAACCTCTATAGAACCTTTCTCTTGCAGGACTAGTACTAGTAATAATAATACTGGTAAATGCAGCGTTGTTACTGGTGGTAGTAGTAAAAGTAGCAGGTTTTGGAAAGTGAAGTTGGTGATAACTCCACAACAGTTGATGGATATTTTGTCACAAGAGGCTAGAACAAAGGAGTTGATAGAGAGTGTTAGGATTGTAGCAAAATGTGGGGTTTCTGCAGGTGGCATTTTACCTGCATCTGCTGCAGCAAGCATAGTTTCTGATCAGTGGAGCCTCTCCAGCAGTGGTAGGAGTGCTTGTGATTCCTCTAAGATTGATGCATTGGTGGTTGATGTTTAGTGTAATGCATGAAATTTAGCTATAGCAACCAAGTTTCACTCTTTCTTTATCTCTTTACACTTGTATTTTGGTTTCTTAGCTCCTTTTTTTACTGTCATATATGTTTCTTTGTTGATTTTGTATGGTTGTAAAAGTTCAGTTTTAGACACATTCTGATTCTGTCATATATATTGTATAGCGTCTGTGAAGTTGTTGTGTACTAGTGGTGGTGGCATGTTCAAGCCACAAGTGTGTGAACCTTTTGCTTTTTTTTTTTTTGAGAAATGATACACCCAAAATTGACCACTTTCATTACCACCTGACGTGACAGCAGCAATTTGATTTAAATTTTTTTTTTTTATAATTGAAAAATGAAATGAAACTGATCAAGCTTGTTTCCCCGCTCCTGCATGTGTAGCCACAGCCACTTGCCCACTCCTCACACACCAGTCCGCGCAAATTTTTTTCGTTTTCGAAAACGCCTCTCCTCCACCGCTCCACCGCTTCTCCAATTTCTTCAAAGTGCCCACAAACCCTCCCAAGAGTTGGGAAATCATTATTTGGGTTTGTGGGCACTTTGGAGAAACCGGAGAAGTGGAGCGGTGGAGGAGAGGCGTTTTCGAAAACTAAAAAATTTGCGCAGACTGGTGTGTGAGGAGTGGGCAAGTGGATGTGGCTACACGCACGGGAGCGGGGAAACAAGCTTGATCAGTTTCATTTCATTTTTCAGTTATAAAAAAAAAATTAAATCAAATTATTGCTGCCATGTCAGGTGGTAATGATAGTGGTCATTTTTGGGTGTCAATGTATCATTTCTCTTTTTTTTTTCACTGTGTGGAAGATTGCCAAATCAAGCCGATTTTTGCTACTCAAGTTAAGCTTCTGCAGAAATGCTGCTAAGATTTGAACCTAAAAAATGATTAGGGGATATAGCAGTGAATGTAACCAAAACTTTTGCGAACTTTTTACCATCCTCTTTTCTCTTTTACCGAGTCATGTCATGTTGCATATGTTTTAACATATTGCTTTTAATAATGATATATCTTAGGTTACTTTAAAAAAAAATTAAGAAGCCCGGACATGCCATCACGTTACCGTTGGTCATGCATATCGAACACTATCACATTTACATACTTGTATTACATACGTGTCAGTAAAGTATCCGACTTGAAAAATATTATTTTGTTTTTGACATAACTTCAACACAATATTAATAACAACAAATTCAATAATTTTCTAAAAAACTCATAAATTTGTAAAGTTATTACATAAGTTTCTATTATGATTATAAAATAAGAAAAAAATCTTATATGATCACTATTTTTCACTTTTTTAAATATTAGATAGATAGATTAGATTCATTTTGATGTTAGTTCATAATATGTTAGTTAAAAATTTGAAACTAATATGTGTATATATGTCGTGTCTTGTGTTCTATATTTTTACAATATTTTTCAATTTAACTGTATCTCTACGTCTGTGTCCGAGTCTATGTTCGTATCTGCTACATAAAACACATTAAAAACACTAAAATGTTAATACACTCCATTATTGTATGAGATTTCCACCCTTACTTTTCACAGAATATGATGAGATTCAACCCAATAAAAAAGAAATCTACAATATCATGTTCTAGTATTCCTCTTTTAAACTAAATTTTCCTAGGTTGACAATTTTATTATTCTACCGTCATTCTATAACTGTTTTTATTAATTTATTGAATAATTTAATTAAATATCTCAATTTAATATTTTATTAAAAAACTAGTTATTCTTTAACTATTTAGAAAAAGGTGGTTGTGAGGACATCTTTTTCCTTAAACCAACTAGTTTGTGTAAAGTGCAAAATCACCACACAGCATTAAAAATCACTGATGATAACTTTAAAAGCTTCAGGTACCCCACGGAATAGATAAATGTGTGTGATCACAGTATAGCTAATAAGAGAACAAAATGAGTTTTCAGCATGGTGGAGAAGAACATTAAAAATATGAAGAAATGTCTCGAGAAGAAATAAAGTACTTTGCACAATATTCCCCTCACTTTATTTGTTTCCATTTGTTCGTTTAAGTATGTCTCTCACAAAATTAATTTTTATTTCTCTGTGTTCGTCTAATTTTACATATATATTAGCATCTTATCATATATTTTTAAAATTAAACTTAATTATGAAAATTTTTAAGTGAAAATTGGATGTAAGATTTTCTTTAACCTACACAAACGTCAATTATGACTTTTTTTTTTTATTTAGACTAATAATAATAAAAAATATTAATTTTAGTAAAACATAAACTGTATAAAATTATTTAAATTTATGGAAAGCAATATTCTTGTTAATAAATGTTTTATTTTCTAAACATATATAAAAATAGTTCTATGTACAAAAATCAAGGGAATAATCCATTTTGTTGATCGGGCATGTAAACTCCATATACAACCAATACCTGCTGAAAGAACATGCTACTTCAAAATAAACTTTGACTCTTTATTACAGTGAATTAACACTATTGGACCACTCTTCAACTCAACCAACGAAACATATTATACAGTAGATTACAATTTGTTTCTTTAATCACATTTTTCAAAAAGACACTTCTAATATTGCCAAAACTTTGAAAAACAAAAAAAAATATATAAATAAAAATAAATTATATATATATATATATATATATATATATATATATATATATATATATATATTAATTTTCTCAATTGGACAGCATTTTTAAGAGTGAAATGTATTATAAAGAATTGAGTATACCCTACAAATCTGTGCCAAAAGTTTTAAAGAATTTTATACACCTTTCAACTTAATTTTTCTGTCAACTGTTTAACTTTGCCTCTTACAACCCTCCCAAGAGTTGGGAAATCATTATTTGGGACCTTTGATCCTAATGGTAGGGTACTCCATTTTTATATTCGAGTATCTGCAGGCAGTATCATTCTGCAGTGTACTAGGCTTTTGCTTATATTCTGCTTTGTTACATGTCAGGTTGCAATTCTTGTCATTGTTTTTTTGTGTCTTCTCTCATCCAAAGAAAAAATGAGTTCATATTTTGAGGAAAAGGCACCTTGTTGTGGATCTCACTTTTGGATTTTACTCAGCACTTGTTGGGGTTTTGTGTTATTTGCTGCTATCACATCTGGTCTTGCTCTAGGACTCTTATCCTTCAGCCAAGTTGATCTTGAGGTTCTTGTTAAAGCTGGGAAGCCTCAAATTCAGAAAAATGCAGGTACTTCATTGCTTTTTGTGGGTAATTTTCTTCATTTAAGAGTACCTTAACACTCACGAAAATGAAAGACTACCATGTGCATTTTGGTATACAAATTTAACAAGAGAAGTATGTTCCCCGCCATTTTTTCTTCACCCTTAAAGTGTCTTTTAAAGATAAAATCATGATAGAATACACATTTTAGAGCGAACAATACCTCCTATGTACGATGATTGACCACGATTGTAACAAAATAAAAGAAATTTTGGTTATGAAACTCAACTATTTAGTGCTTCATCTTGTTAAGTGATGAAAATATTTCTTTAACTGCAGCGAAGATTATGTCAGTTGTTAAGAATGAGAATTTACTTTTATGCACCCTCCTTGTAGCAAAATCAATGGCACTAGAGGTATGTTACTCAGATCATTTCAAGAACCTTCTTCTGATTTAAAGTAAGCTTCTGCATACTGATTACTAAATGAGAACCAGAACTTTATCTTTGTGACCATATATTATTCCAAATCCAAACATACTTTTAATCATTTACAAAGAAAAAAATATACATATTTTATCATGCTTATGATTTGGCACCACTGAACAAAAATTTTGTTATTGAAGGGGGTTTCTGTTTTTATGGAGAAAATGTTCCCAGAGTGGATTTCAGTATTACTATCAGTCACCATGTTGGCTATCATTGCAGAGGTATAGAAAAATGATCTTTACTATTAATGTATTTAGTTACATACACACATTTGTATCCCTTTTCTACTTTCTCATCCAAGAGTTTGATCTCAGATTATCCCTCAAGCCTTGTGTTCTCGATATGGTTTAAGTGTTGGAGCAGCATTGTCTCCCTTTGTTCGAGCTCTTATGCTGATTTTCTTCCCAATTGCATATCCACTTAGTAAGGTACTCTTATCTTTACTCACATAAGTAAGAAGTTATCACAAATTCAGTATCTGCAATGAACTAGGACAACCTTTGCAAGATGTGAAATAAATCTGCAGTGAATTATTGACTCAGCCTATTCCAATAAATTAAAGATATGGAGTAAATCAGGTTTTCAACTTGTAATCTATATTAGGATCATTGCTAAGCTAGTTAGGCAATGTCTATTATATGTTGTCTGGTACACCTAATTTCGTTCTTATATATGATGTCAATGTTTCTGACCTTAAGTCTGTTGAGATTTGATATTTGCTTTTAATACCTCAATATTATTTCATTTATATGTTGGCAATTCCTGCCATGGTAGTTGTTGGATTGGCTTCTTGGCAAGGGACATACTGCACTTTTAGGACGAACAGAGTTGAAGACTTTAGTCCATTTACATGCAAATGAGGTTAGCTTGTTTTATTATCTATAGAATTTTGATAACATTCTTTTTTTATATGCTTAAGTTCACTATCAGGCAGGGAAAGGTGGAGAATTGACACTTCATGAAACTAAAGTAATTGCTGGAGCTTTGGACTTAACACAGAAGACTGCTAAAGATGCTATGACACCTTTAAGTGAAACATTTTCTCTTGACATAAACTCCAAACTTGACATGTATGTCCCTCGTGTCTTTCTATGATGTTTAAGCATTACCTTGCCTCAACTTAATTTGTTTACTCTTTAGGCATACAATGGGCTTAATAATGAGCAAAGGTCACAGCCGAATACCAGTCTACTCTGGAAAACAAACAAATATTGTTGGTATCATCTTGGTAATATATGAGTTTGATATGTTCAAGTTTATAGCAACTTATATTAGGATCATTTTCTAAGTACCACTTTTACTGATTAATGTTATGATTAATATTAAGAAGTGAATTTTAAGTCTAATTAAATTCTACAGACATTTTTTTCTGATATGTCTGTTCAACCTTGATTAGGTTAGGAATTTAATCTTCTGTCGTCCGGAAGAGGAAACACCGATTAAATATATGACAATCAGGAGAGTTCCTAGGTATGAAACTTCTTTTTCCTATTTTGCTGATGATAGAGTAACATTGAATGGAACATATAAGAAGATGAAAATGCTTATGATGATGAAGGTGAAGGCAAAGATGAAAAAAGAAAGGAAAAAACAACATAACTATTTGGCCAACATAAAGTTCATGTATTCAGAATGCTCTACAAATGGATTAATCTCTGTTATTATCTGTGTAGAGCTTATAATGTTCCATTTGGTTATCAGAGTTGCTGAAGATTGGCCATTGTATGATATTCTGAATCAGTTCAGGAATGGTCAAAGCCACATGGCTGTTGTCCTCAAGTGTGAAGAAAATATCAGAACTGCTGCAACTGAAAGAGAAGGAAAAACTCCAGGTCTGATTATACACAAACAATTCACATTCAAAATCAGCACCAATGAACAAGTTTTGATGTTGATTACATAAAAAAGTTTCTTTGCTTATCCTAAGTTGGTTCTTGCAAACATCTAAACTTGTAGCTGTGAACCTTATAGGACTTGGATCTTCATGTGAACCGGGAGATTATAGTCGCATCTCAACTGATGCATCAGATTGGCATTCACAAGAAACAGAATATTACAGTGCAACACTGAAGAGTGCCATGAATCGTGAGGGTGACTCAGGTCTTCCACAGAGAATATCAGAAGAACCTGATGCAAGTTCATCCTTTGAGAATGTTGAGTCTTTTCCAACAACAGATGAAGAAGTGATTGGGATAATCACATTGGAAGATGTTATGGAAGAGTTACTTCAGGTTAATGTCACTCATTATGTTCAATTCAATGGCAACAACCATAGTTAGCGATTTTCTTTTTCTGGTATTCTGAGATTGCTGATGTTTTTGTTCTTTTCATCATTCAAGGAAGATATATTGGATGAAACTGATCATTATGTTGATGTTCATCAAAAGTGAGTAAAGTTTCAAAACTCCAACTTCATAATCAATCATTGAGTGTAAATGTTATGTTATTGATTGATTGATTCTCTATCTTGTTTCAGTATCAAGATCAAACTGCAACATGCAAGAAGAGTGTCATCTGGGTCATCAAGAAGGGCTTCAAGTTCTCGTCAACAACGGAGAAGTTCAGATGCATCTCGAGTTTACTTTTTAAGCCCTACATATGTTTTACCTGTTTCTCCATAACCAGAATTATTCACCACCACCCATGTTTCATCTCAAGAAACATTTGTCACAAATTTCTAAGAGGAGTATTATGAGATCATGTGTTGCCTCTTTATTTTTGTTCAAGAGGATGACGATTGATGTATAAAATCGTATAGATTTTCAAATTTATAAAGCTTAACTTTTACATGTAAAGAACTTTTTTTATAATCATGAATCATTTTAAGTAAAGATGTTTTGAAGTAGTTAACATAAAGAGCAACAAATTTGTCAGACTTTTTTTTCAGTTTTCAAAAAAAAAAAATAGTTGAGATTCCAACCATTGCTTAATTTTTGTATTTCGTAATTTATGTATCTATATAATATAATTAAGTGTATGTTCATACTTATCTTTAATTATATTTTAAAATTTCAATATTTTGAATTATAAAAGTATTGATTTACCTATAAAAAAAAAACAAAAATAATGAAAAGAAGTTAATCATCTAGTAAAAATAATGCGACAAATTATTATTCTTTAACACAATTTTTTTTTCCTTTCTTTTTTCATGATGCGTCTTCATTTATGTTTTCACTTAAATTATAATTATAAATTGTAACATCTTATTTTTAATAAATTAACATTACTAAAATGAACCATCACATCATCAATAACCAAAAACAGTTAATCTAACATTTAGAGAGGTGGCTATTACACTTATCTAAAGCATAATCATAACAACAAAAAACCTATACAAGAATTCTATACAAAACAAAAAACTATAACTAAAACAAAGAAAGCTTAAAGTTTCCAAAACGATCTTCTACAAATCAAATCAAGTCAAGTTTATACACTATAAAGTTGGTTCAACTACTACATCTTCATTTGTTCACACCAATAAAAATAATCATTGCAAAAGAAGACAATCAACAGACGACATACCACACAGAAGATGAAGCTTATGTGCAAAAATAGATTTTCGTATAACAATAATACAATTAATATTTCATTCAAAACATTCTTACAAACAAGTATATTGAAAATGAAAACTTAAACAATACTCAATCACCGAGTAGTGCCTGAAGACCCACTTGTCCAATGACTAGACATCTCACCTAGCGACAGTAGCACTAGAACTCACAAAGGTTAAATCCTTCAAAAGTCGACCAATAAGACTTGTCGTACCCAATTACCATCAAGTCAATGAACTCTTTGACTTTGGAGTCACTCAACAACAATATCCTTGTTCAACAACCACCAAGTCCAATCAATATACCACACACAGAGTTCAAACATACCAATTACAATTTACACAATATTCACAAGCTAAAATCATCATATTTGTAGTACTAATCAGGCAACATTTCCAAATTTTATAAAACAATCAACTCATATAATTTAGAATCCCTAACCCCAATTCAACAGATAACTCATCACACAACTCAATCATTCATACAATTCACAGTTCAATCATACAATTGATGAGTTCAACATAGTTATAATTTACAAACACTGTAATTAGCTTCCATTATACATGTGAGACAACTCAAAAGTTCAAAGAGTACCAAATTCCCTTAAAGCTAACAAGATGATCTAGTTATACTTAGAAATAACACAAACACAATCAGTGCATGCTATTAGAACCATTGATCAACAAAGAATCATATGAAAGATTTTGATGCCACATGCAAGCTGAAGAAACTCACATGCAAAAGAAAGAACAAATGGGTCAAGGAACAATACAAAAAATCAACTTAACCTTAAAGAGAATTTGATCAGATAGAAGCGGAGAAAATCAATTATTATTTATTAAAGTTTTTTTTCATTTCATCACATAATTACAGGAAAAGTTTATAAAAGAATGTAGCCTCATTTCTTAATTTTGGAAGATGCAAAATATATATATATATATATATATATATATATATATATATATATATATATATATATTTGGAAAATGTGTTCCAAAAATGTTATTGGAAAGTATTATATATGTTTTGGAATATTAGATTCATAAATTTTATTATAGAAAATCCATTCTAAAATATAATTTATATGTTTTGTGTAACATCCCATTTAATAGCTTTTTCATACTATCAAACAAAACATTATATCATGATCAAACATAGCAGGTAGTAGGGGTAGCAGTCCTACACACGTAGTATATGTATCTAGTACAGTCCTCCACACTACTACATCTATAAACATATAAACACAAGGTGAGAATAGGTAGAAAGGATGCTAAACTACACCCCAAACATCAAAATATACAGTAGAAGTCTAAACTATAATGGACACTCCTTGCCAAGCTCCAACTCCTACTCAAGAGGGGCATCTCCATCGGGTTTCTGCTCTGCTCCCACCAAACATAGGTGATCATTGCAAAAGAGATAATATGCAAAGCAAACAACACAAACGAGAAGGGTAAGCTAACTGAAGTAAATAACATCAATACACTTCACAATTAGAGATATCATTTATATCATAAAGTTCAATCCAAAATTATAGACTCGATATCCGGATCGTGTAAGTGACGTTGGAGCTCTTGGTGGCTTGCACCTGTAACGGTTCCCAGACTCTGTAGAGTCTGGACACATGGAGTATTCACCCGATCGTTCTCAGGGTAAGTCCCCTCCACGTCTAAGACTTGATCAAGTCCGACGATGAGGACCTCCTGCTACTCCTCACGACATAATCCATTCTACTCTATCTGAGCTTGAATGATTATTGGAGTTTCAGGATACCAACCATTTTAGATTCCTCACATCCTTACACACACTACAATTTCCACTTGGATTTCCCTTGAAATTCCAATTTAATCTCATCTTCTCATAACTTATATTCATCCAATTAAATCATTTAATACTTCAATGGTAGCATTTCAACCATACAGGGCCTAATTCGCACAAAGATGCATTAAACATATATTTTTACCCAAGCAAACAGATTTGGAACACTACTAGTGCAATAACTCTCGCTCAGGCTAAAAAGTCTAGCCTAGGCGAGAGGTTATCTCGCTCAGGCGAGTCAGTCTCGCCTAGGCGAGACACTAACAGTGGCAAAAAGAGAAAACATGGGCGAATTCTCGCTCAGGCTAGGCTGGTTCGCCCAGACGAGATCGTGATCTCGCTCAAGCGACCCTAGCTCGCCTAGGCGAGACTTCGCGCAGGAACAGAGATGTGTTTCTTGGTGTTTTCGCTCAGGCGAGTGTCACTCGCCTAGGCAAAAATACCAAGTCACGAACCTGTTCCTCCATGCGGTGAGCCAGTTTATCTCAATCACAAACAATTAATCATCCAATCATGCAATTCAAACACCAGTTTATCAATCAAACATGCAATTCAAACTCATTTACAGATTTCCTATTCGAATTAAGGAGATTGGTTAGCTTCCCTTACCTATATATATAAATCCTTCTAATTAGCTAAGATCCTCCCACCCAAGAGCTTCAGCTGTACCACTTAGTGAGCTGGAGATACAGGTTCAAATATGAGAAGGGTTCCCAATAGCAGAAAGAGGTTTACAGATTTCGAATTAAACTGGAATGTAAGGGTTGGGAGTGACTTACATGGAGAAAAATGATGAGTTGAAGCTGAGAAGGAAGATCCTGAATTGGCCTCAGGTTTAGGTTCTGCAACAGGGAAAGAGTGATTCAGAATTTCTCTTTTGATAGAGAGAAGGCAGAGGAAAAGAAGAGGGAGAAGGGGTACTGTGAAGTGTAAGGTGCTTTTGTGGTGTGGGTGGCAAAGGGAAAAGAGATCAAGAAGCTGGAATATTTGGGTTCCTACATTTTGAAAATTCTATTTCAGAAATTTTACTTCAGTCATATTCTGAAAATTTTGAAAACTTTATTTCGAAAAAGTTGTTTCATAAGATAAGATATTCCGAATAAATAATTTGGAAGTCAAATTTACAAAGGGTAAAATTATCATTTTAAAATGTATTACTTACAGCTAGAAATTATAGGAGTGCATAAAGAGAAAGTCCTTTTTGGTTGGGCTAACCCGAACTATCTTGGCCGAAAAGACCCGATCCGGTCGGAACCCTCCATTTTCTTTTCTCTCCAACATTCAAATTCCCGCTGAAAAGTGAAAAATTATCAGAGAAAGAAAAACAAAACGAAAATATCACCATCAACTACCACAAGCAGCAACAACATGAGCGACGTTGATCGCTTGTTCGCGTGCTTCAAGTGCGGTTTAACACCTCCCAGTACGTTCTTCAATTTTCCTCTCTTCTCTCTCTCTCTCTCTTTCAAATCCCTAAGAAACAATGAAATTCCAATTTCGTATTGTTTTTGTGTGAAATTGAAAAGATAAATATAAAACGGAATGTGTTGTTGCCTCAGAATCTGCTACGAGGGAAAGGAAACGAAGCAGAGGAAGATTAGAGCAAGAAAGTTCGGAATCTCCGGGTCCAGGATCGGTTGGAGAAGAACTGAAAACCCCCTTATCACGCATCAGAAAAACCAACATTGAATCTTCCATAGAGAAAGTAATGTAGTTTCTGCTGTTAGTTAAGGACTAAATTTAGATAAAGCTTATGATGCTGTTTCTAATCAAATTAGAGTTTCTTTTCGGTGACCAGTGTCATAAAGGTTCATGGTATGTCAATATATACAGATTAGGAATTAAAACTTCAAGTCTGATTGAAGAACAATTCTGAAAAGATGCCCAAGGAACTCTGTCTAAGTTTTTTTCACCCAATACGTGTCGGTACTTATCGGAGCTATTTATCAGACCAATGGGGAAATTTGGAACACATAATCAAGGAACTCATATGAGGAATTGAAACACCACCTTCAACCCAAATTCTTAAGCCAATAGTTTTTTTGTGTCTTTTTTTCCTTATATTATGCTCTTCCTTTATATTTTCACCAAATGTGGAACTCCAAGTCACATTTGACTCCAACGTAATCACAACTTTTATCCCTTTAAATGTTTTGTCTACTTTAAGTAGCAGGTAACTTTAGCTTGCTTGTTATAACTTATTATTAGATTATTGGAGTTCAAATGTCTTGGAATTTGATGTATCTTTCAGTTTAATTGGTGAGCGTTTGGTTTGAGAGCCCTTTTCCTGTTTTTACTTTTGGTTATAATTATACTTTCTTATTTTCATTTTGTTCTGTCTATGAAAGTATAGAAGTTTAACTTTTTGCTATACAAACCTTTGGAAATGAAAACAGGGAATGATTGCTTTTTTTTTTTTTTGTATACTTTTGTACAGTAGATTGCTTCCTCTTCTACCCAAGCTGTTTTTAGAATGTTGTTGTATTTCTACATATATGTGCAACTTGGCTCATACACTATCCTTCCATGAAAATTAAAATACTTTGCATTTCAATTTTAGCTTAAATCAGCGGTAGCCAAAAAAGCGCAAAGTATTGGTCATGGGAAGCAATTCTCTCCGATAGTATTTTATGGATCTCCTCATGGCGTGCCTCCCAAAAGGCCAACACGTATGTTATGGCGATTATTACGAGAGATATGTCCTGATCTCTCTCAAAAAAAGACATTGAACCTAAGGTATTGGTTTGTCAGATGCTGCATGTTGGTTATACCCGTTACACTTTCCATATGTCTACTGATTTACTTTTCTTTTACTTTATGTATGATTCGGAATGACTTAATCCTGCTTTGTGTTTGTATAGAAAGGAAGTTTGGATGACATTCCCTAGGCAGGATGAAGCAATGAAGTTTTCCAAAGGACAAGCAGATGTTCATGTCTTCAGCTATCAAGACCACTTTAATGGCCAAAGAAGGTTCCTCGTGTCTACTTATACAGAGTTCTGGCGAAGGTTTACTTCACATTCCTTTCTCATATGATTCATAATTTGCAACTAATTAGTAATATCCTTGTGTCCATATAATTGCTGACGACCATACACTCAGGTACAAGAATATGAATCCCAAATTCCGACATCATTATGAGGTTATTCAAGAGGTAATAATCTCGTGTTGTTTATATTCACTGATTTAACTAGCGAAACAATGTTGAGGTTACATTGTCTCTAATAGGTGCTTATTTGTTCTTGTTTGTTTTTTCTGGTCGTAATGTTTCCTTTTGCTTTCAGGGTTTACCATGCCATCTTTATTTTGATTTGGAGTTTAATAAGAAAGTCAACAAAGAAAAGAATGGAGAAGAAATGGTTGATCTCTTGATATCAATGGTTCTAGAAGCCTTACTTGAAAAATATGCAATCCAAGGAGACCACGATTGGGTTTTAGAACTTGATTCTTCAACTGAAGGTATGGCTTTTCTTCAGGTCTATTACTGTTATGTCTGTTGCCTATATCTTTGATGAGCTTTTGCTGTTTGCTTACATGAATTCTTTATCCTGTAGCTTTCTTACGCCTTCCATCTGTGTACAATTTTCTCTTTTTTCTGCCAAATATAATTTACTGAAGAATTTGTGGCTAATCCATGTATATTAACAGTTGAAGTTTGCTTTGGCACATATTGATTTGCACTTAGGGATCAGTATTGACTTGTTCAAATTAGATGGCAGTGGTCATTGGTGCTGTTTGTTGACCAAAACATTGGAAGTAGTGAATATAAAGATTGTTTGTCTTGTCTAATTTTCACTGAAATGCTTTGGTTGGAGGATTCAGTCCCCAAGACTTTATGCCAAGTGCTAAGGACTTCATCTTTGAACCAATGGACACCTGAAGCACTTACTATCATAACTAGTTAAGGATGCATATCACGGGATAGAGAAAAAAGATAACAAATTCTAAGAGATAATGGGAAATATGGAGAAACTACTACTAAAACATAATCCAAGATACAAAAATAATTTTTGATATATCTAAAAACATATTGTTAATTCCAACATCGTTTTACAGTAGTTTTTCTTTATTCGTTAATTTTTACAAGTAAAACAATTGTTAAGTGCTTCCATGGCATGAATTCTGATTTTTCCCATGTTAGGAATGACCCTTATTTCAGTATTTTCATTTGCAGATAAGTTCTCTCGTCATGTAATAATTTGCATTCCAAATGCTGCATTTAAGGACAACTCTCACGCCGGTGCATTTGTTTCAGAAGTAAGTCCGAGTATTTTCATTATTTTCAACCTTGGCTACACATAAATTTTGGATTAGGATGGTTTTCTTTCTATTATTTAGATTCAGTAAAATTATGAATGATTCATTATTAATCACTTTTTATGAAAATGTTTTTCTTAGCTGGTAAAAGGGAAAGTTTATAGTATTTAAGCAATGTTCTATGATATTTATTTTGTATAGCATCCAGTATCCACTATCAACCATTGCCACTCTAATGACATTTTACCAGATATGCTCAAGAGTTCAAAAAGCAAGGGCGAAAGATAAAACTTTTGATAAATTGATTGTAATGAAAGATTCTAGCAGCGAGGAATCTGCAGACCAACTTTTTGTGGATACTGCAGTATATTCTCGGAATCGTTGTTTCCGTCTTGTTTTCTCTTCAAAAGCAGGAAAAAGTTCAGTTCTTCTACCGACAAAGCGATTTAAGTGCAAGGACTTGGTATGGCAGTTTTCTTACTAATATTTATTATATGAATTATTCCATCAAAATAATGTTATTTGGAAGGGTTTTTCCTAGAAGAAAATTACATGAAATTTGGAAAGTTTAGTTTTAGTATTTGTACTTGCATCTTTAAAATGGGAACACGAAAAGCCATTATATGGACATAGAGCTCCTTTAAAGGTCATTATCATGATTCTTCTCTTAGACCCTGTGGGGTATTGGGTATATGATTTTTTTTTACCATGTAGAAAAGGGGTAATAACATGTATTGTTGTCAATTTCCCGTTGAAGAAAGTTGTAGGATCTTTCATTTCAATGAAAGCCAAAAATCTGCATTATCATGTGCAAGACAGTGTATATATGTCTTCATTCTGCCTTTTATTCATTTTGTGCAATTTTTTCTTCACTTAGTTATTTTCCTGTTTGATTTTGTTAAGTGACAGGGTGAAGAAGACATATTCATGGCTTCCTTGATATGCAATATTGATGTTGATTGCCAAACATATCTGGTCTGCAAAACAGACTTAGATTGTGTGAAAACTCTGCATTTTGATACAGAGGTAGATTTGGGCTTTAAATTTGTAAATCTTTTGTTGCATCAATTTTATTTCCTTTTGTTCTAATATGATGCTCGGATAATGTGCACGTATCCGAAAAGATGTGTTTGTTTGGGCCGTACGATTATTTTAAAAATAATAGAAGAATATACATATTTAAAAGTGTATAAAAATTATGAATCATAATAAGTTTATAATTGAAATTATGCATATTTATGTTTCATGCAGTTGTATTAGATATAGTTGCTTTAAAGGTGTGGACACTTCACCTATACATATATGTGAAGTATCTAAAACTATCGCTATCAGGTACAAGAACCAAATATAAATATTGGTAATTCATAGATTTAGATAATTCATTGATATACATCCATAAAACATTCTGTATCAGTGTAAAAAACAAAAATTGAAATATTCATTTTTGGTTATTATTTTCAATGGTGTAAAGTTTACTTTCTTTGTGTATAAAGTGTTATTATGTTAAATCTGTAGATTTCTACAAAATCTTTTATCCGTATGTTTGTTATTATTTTCAACTGTGTGAAGTTTACTTTCTTTGTGTATAAAGTGTTATCATGTTAAATCTATAGATTTCTACAAAATCTTTTACCCGTATGCACATACCCATAACTGGACAGCTTCCTTGAAATTTAAACTTTCATGCACTTAATTCCTTAATTATTATACGTATTTAACTTTGACAGGAGAGCAATAATGTTAAAAGTTCATGCCAAAATCTTCGACAATTTACGTTGGATATTGGCACAACTGATCTTTCAACTACATACTTCATGGGAAAGTCACCATTCCCATTTCTGGACAAATTTATATTATCTGTTGCCTCTGTCGGGAATATACCAGGTGATCCATGTCAGTTGTAATTTATTATTTCAAGCATGTTTTTTCCATAAGTAAATGGACCAAACTTATATATATATATATATATATATATATATATATATATATATATATGAATTTTCATGGTCTCATGTTGTCCCTGGATGTTTTCAATGTTGAGATTTCAGTATAACCCTGCTCATTGTGTTGATTTTTTTCTGCAATTATAGGAAACATTTATAGCTGGTATTTTTTATCGGAATTTAAACTGATGGTCTACAGCATGACAAAAAATAGATACTGTGAGCGAATTGGCAGACAGCATAAAAGCAATAATGGTAAATCCCCTGAAAGTGCTTTGTTTTTTTTTTTTTATCCTGAAAGGCTGGAACGGCTGTTTGGCCGTCTCTGAATGTTAAGTATCATCCCAAATGAATTTTTGATTTTTAGGGTAGAGATTCCTTGTATTTTGATTATGATTGTTACTTTAACGAAGCCAGGGATGTTTTTCTTGTTTCTGTTGTTAGAAGTGTGGTTGCACCTAGTCTTCAATTTTTCTGTGTTCTCTAGTATAGGATTGCAACATACTAATTTGATGATTTACTGGTCCAGTGATATATGTGGTTGATCTACGAATGGCGGTGTATTATCAGAAATGTCATGATCCTGACTGCAGAGGTTAATATATTTACAGTGAAGTTCTTGAAGACCCTTTTCACACTCAGTTCTTCATTCTCTCTTAACACGTTTATTAATTCATTTTTAATGGAAATAGGTTACCGGTCTCCGTCACGACCAATCCCAGTTCATGTGTTCTCCAATTCTTCAGATGTAATTGATTCATCCTTTGGGTTGTTAGATGGTGAACAGTTAGTGGATAATAAGTGGAGACATCAACTTGATGATAACAAAGAACAAAACTCTCTACAATATGATGACACTGTTGAGGACAACTCCAACGATTCCTGGTGGGTAGAAGCCATAAGAGTTGTTGAAGATATGGAGAGTAAGCAAACAAAGACAGAGCTAAGCACTATGGTTAGTAATTCTAAACTTTATTTGAACACTGCCATTTACATTACAATGGTCATAAGATTCCCTAGTGAGTTGTTGTTATCTTGCTCCACTACAGGACTAGAGCCCTATGCCTATTATTTAGACCGTGGTGACAGATTGTGTTTTCCAATATGATAGAATTTTGCTGGAAAACTATAGGGTGAGGGAGGATTAACTCTAAGTTGTGAATTCGACGAAAACGAACTAATCCAAATTGGTTCCATTGGGTATTTTTACTTATATTGCATTTTGGATTGTAAAGAATGGAGCTTGGTAGTTTTATTCAATCTAATTTGAGTTTGACATATTTATTCTGATCACTTATAAATTCTTTGATCACAATATAACGGAATTCAATTTAGATTTCATTTTATTTCAAAATTGACCCAACTTGACCTATGATAATCCTTTACGGTGACCTTTCTCAACGGGTCTTCAACTATTGAAGTAGGGTTATCTTTGAATTGAAACTGAGAATCAAATGGGTTATTGGAGAGGTGTCAACTAGCTCAGTTGGTGAAGTCCTTTGCAAGCGATTGTAAGGACCTAAGGTGAATATTACCTTTCTCTCATTTGGAGTAAACTTTTTTGACCCCTGGTCCCTCCTTGTGTGAGGATTTGTATGTGTTCCTGAATTGCTGTGTAAGATACATGGTGCATATAGAGAGAATCTTATTTTCTTATGAACAGATAAGGCACCACTCAAATGGAGAGTTTTATTTTTTTCCAAACAAAGCTTTCCACTAGACTGGCCTTTGTCCTAGATCATGATTGTACCAAAGATGTTTTATTTAAGTGGCCACATAATTACATGTACATAACCCTTAATATTATTCAATAAAATATCTTGAAGCAGGAGGTAATTGATGATGAAGATGAGGAGTGGTGGCTGGCTGTAGAAAATACTGCATCCCAGGCTGAACTGGCCACCTTCGGTCAACAAGAATTTTGCGCCATCTAAGTCCATTGAGTTGAAAGAATTTCCTACTTCTGGAATTAACAAACATCTTCAGGACTTGATAGCTGAAAACTCAGAATCCGCACGTTGTCCATACATCTGCTGCAAGCAACTTATGGATCCTGTGAACTGATAGAAAATGCTCTTCAAGAGGATTGACAACTGATTCAACACACGAGCTGTATGAGTTTGACTGTAAGTTTTAACAATTTTGCTGTATCGATGTTAATAATCAAGTTAGTTCTGCTAGCCATCCATTTCATGACTTTCATAACCTTAATGAAATAAATTGAGTTAACACGCTAGTTTTTTATTATTATCTTTCAAGTCTTCTCAATCAATTTCATTTTATAGCACTAAGCCGTTCCAGTATTTATAGAATTAATATTCAAGGTTTATATATTTGGGAAACCTTGTTAAACAAGATTTTAAAACAGAGATTGTATGTATTCTTGAAATATAATTAAATTTATTAGAAAATTGTAGCAAGGAATTGTTCTAACTTATGCTTTGGAATATCACGGGACGTAATTTTGTTTAAATTAATTTAATGAGTCTAAAACTTCTATTGTCTTTAGTATTTTTTTTTAGTCTCATTTGAAAAGAGCATGGCAAGATAACTATATCATAGTATATGCATATTTATTACCTGTTTATATGCAAGCATAAATGATTATAAAAACAAGTGCATAAATTGTTCCGAGCAAAAATAACAATTGTGTTGAGGGTGACTCAAGTTGAATCAGATAAGTACCAATTCCCTCTCTATACAATCTTCTTGAAAATATTCATCATCGACAGAATAATGACAAAGGAAATACCATGTTGAAACCGTTCACATCTCTAATGGCTGATAGAGTAATCTTCCTATTCAAATCATTGAATTTATACTTGAGCATCATTTTTAATGTTGAGAGACGAGTTCAAGTAATACGTAGATTTTCAACACCACGTAAAGGCCAAAATTTTCTGATAGTTAACTGGTTAAAACATTAAAATTGTTATTGAATTATTGTTAACTAGAAGGACAATGATAGTTATTGTTAACTAGAAGGACAATGATAGTTTAATCATTTTTTTACTCATTTTTAACCCACCTTTTTAATCACAGTTAGATCAATTAATTAAGTATAAAATATAATAATGATTAAATTATCTATAAAATAATACCAACTAAACGTAATATCATAACATTATTTTTATTGGTCTTGTTATAATCCGCTATAAAGCTGAATCTCCCTCAAAATATTATAACCGTTATTTCAATACATCGGATTCAAAATGGATATTAAAGTGTAAATAAAATATATAATAATACTTTAACTTAATTTTAATAAAATAAAATAATGTCCACTGACAAATAACAAGTTTACATTTAAAGTAAAGAACGAAATACAAATCAATGTAATATGGAATTATAAAATTCAAGATATAAAAATTATAAATTAGAATGAGTATTTTGTTTTATAAAAGATTAATAATTCTGAAAGTAATTATACCTATGTAACTTTTCTTAAATGTTTTTATTTATAGATGAAATATTTTATACTAAAAAAAAACTAAAATATGGTTGTCCAAATCGGTCTTTAAAGCAATTCTTAAAGTAGTTACCACATCAGTCATTAAATTAATGGTTAATCTTTAAGTAAAGAAAAAAAGAGAGACAATTTCTTCACCTACCTCTTTATTTTCTCCTCCACCTCATCTTTTTTAAATGTCATTTTACCTTTCTTGTTTTATTTTGTCTTCAATCTTCATTGTCGTACTCCATTAGTGACTATTGCTTTAGAAGTGAAGGTTTTGTAGGGGTAGTATATTCTAAATTCCACGATCTTATAATGCATTATGAATTACACAATTTGATAATCAATTTTGAATTGCACAATCTAAAACTGTATTCTAAACTACATCTATGTATTGCATAAACAATCTGAACTTGGAGATGCACGAAGTAGCCAAAAAGAATAGATTGATTGTTACTCAGAACCATGGAACACGTCCAGTTTTGAAGAACTACGTCATAATCGGCTTTCAACTTACACCATCTTTGTAGTTACATTCTCTACACAGTAAACTTTGGGTTTCACGGTGCCGGTGCCATTGAATTGACCATAGCACCCTTGAAATCCAGCGAGTTTAAGGCCACACTATTGTATGAGGGTCTAATGCCTCTAATTGTTTGTCCTGTACTTGCAGGTTTAAGATTAATCAAAAGAAAGTAATGAATAAAAAAAGTGTGGATAAGAAATCAACAGTTAGAACTAAGGAAGCAACTGCGGAAAAATTTACTTCCAACTAAAATAATAATTAAATGTAATCAAACTACATAACCTGATTGGCATCTACAACACGGGATCTTTTTCCCTGCCTTTCGCTTTTTATACACAATCATTGACCAAAGACATACAAACCATACAAAAATCACGTAGACAGTTTTAGCATTCATTTTGATGTGTTTGCTTCATTTTTTGCTGCTTCGGGTGAGTTATTGGAAATAGTATATCGTTGAGTTGTCTCTCAGCACTGTACTCTGATGTGGCCTGGAAATGTATTTTCAATAAGTTAAAATAATTGGGAATAAACTACAAGGAGGACATACATGGCAGAACAAATATAAAAACTTAAGAAATATAGAAGTATTTAAACTCATGAAAAACGACTTGTGTACCCTTTTCTTGAATGAAAATCTCAGTGTTTGAATCTGAGTCCCAGAACAAACTCTTAGGTCAAATCCGAGCGAGTCTACACAGATAAGTTGTGCTTCCTGCAATAAATTGCAATCAAAGAAAATGAAACAGACGACAAGGTAATGAACTTCATATATCATCGTTTTATTTCAAACCATAGATGTCCTTTCCTTAGTGACGGTTTCTCATTTATAAAGATTGTGGTGAGTACCATCAGTTATAAAATACTATCCACCGGATGCAGTAGAATAAGGGAGTGCATTAACTTGATGTTCTAGTTGAATCAAATGACAAAAGTATCAAAAACGGTAACCGAAGTATGCCAAAATTGTTTACAAAACCATTCACTGGTGGTGACAAATACTAAGTGGAAGATTTAGAGAAAACTTCCTTATAGAAGTGCTCTAAAGAAATAATTTTCAAGAGTTTATGTATTACCTCCACTTGAATACCCTTGCATCTCCAACACAAGGACTTAAGGGCTTGCAAGGTCTTTTCTCCATCAGCATTCAAACGAGATATGATTTTGGAAGCAGAGTGTGCAATAACATCAGGTTGGGCTTTCATGTAGTCTTCTACTTCAAGGACAGTCTACAAAGAATCAGAAGCAAAATTTACTTTTCAGAACAGGTGTAACTAACATACTTCACATTTTGACAATAGGCCAGGCAGGTCTAAAATATTCGTGCTTAATCATGGATAGAAACCAAGGAGTTGGACACAAGTGATTAATGTGCTGAACGCTAAGTTGAATTCGGGCACAGCCCGGATTCAATCCTTGGCAGAAACAAATCTTGGTCAGACTTTACTTCGGCTGAACCAGATTTGTCTAAAAGCCTTGAGGCACTAGTAGACAGTGTCAATGGACCAAAAAAATAACTTGAGACAATCAAATATAAGGCCAGTATCTATCAATTATTGTACATGTAGTTACTTTTTGCTGTATTATACCTTTTTCAGTAAAATATTCCATATTACTTAACTTGGTTAAGGTAGCAAATTGCATGGTAAGGCACCGGGATCAGTTAATATGAACAAGATGCATGAATTCATGTGGTTGTCTCCAAACAATCACAAGAAAACATACAAGTCAGTAAACTTACAGGTTGCCCTTGTGCAGAAAACACTTGAATTTTAATCATCTCCAATTTGTAAAATGGAGCTTCACTAATGGGGACAATACTATTCTCATTGTTTTCCACCTGCTGTGATGCATCATCTCCAGAAGATCCTGAATTAAGCACATGACCATTAATCACACCAATATTTTCCCCTTTACTTTCTATGGATTTACTTGTGTCGGTGTCACTGGATTGACCGGTAGATAGGTGCTTCTGTATCGTAGATTGTTCTTCAACAAAAGCAGCCCTTATAACCCCTTGGATAGCCACACAAGCCGGAGGCTGCTCCATCCAATCAACAGGATCATCGGAAGCAATCTATAATAATAACAATGAAGCCAATTGATACCATAAAACCAAGGAAAATTAATATATAAAGGATTTTAGAATGAGGTCTCTTAAAACCCCACACAAGGTCATTCAAAGGCATTGGTATAAGCAACATGTTAACAGTGATATCTACCTCAGCCAACTTTTTGGCAAAATACATCGGATGAGAAGATTGCATAGTCTCCAATTTTGCCCAGTCTGCAAGTGTTTCATCATCATCATCTTGTTCATCGTCATCTGTGAAAGCAGCCACCCATTCCTACAAACAACAATATACAAATGATGAATTCCTATTGATGGTGTTTATAGTTCAGAAATGAATATAAGCCTCAAAGTGATATGAAAAAAATCAGACCGAGTCATAATCTTCATTTTCATCTTCATCTTCATCCTCTTCATCACTGTCTTCAAAATCCTCATTATCCTCCTCGTCAATTTCTTCAATCCCAAAGTCAATTTCTGAAGGACCAGATAAGTCCATCTCGGAGATCATTTCCATGGAATTAATACCAACAATGACTTGCTACAAGAGGCAGAACAAACAATCCATAAACCAAACATTATAACATGTCATGAGACACAAATTTTACAATTATGCAACAGAAAAGGAGACTCAAATGAAAAGTGAAAAATAAGCTAAAAACGTAGCACACAAATTATGCAAAAGGATTGATTGCTTGTGCTTCAAATAGTATAATGAAACACAACAAGCAAGTAGTGTAGGAAACAAACTGATTGTTGAAGCGCAAAAGTTCACAAATTACATTTTCAACAATATAGAACGATCACCAAAAAAATGCAGGAAAATTTAGTTAATAGATAGTACATAAAATGTAATTCAGAAAAATCAGGCACTCAAATTTAAGTAAAATGAAGCTTTCCATTAGATAGATGTCTACATATACTGCATGCAGGAACAGTTAATGTAAGGCTCACTGTAGATATTTCAAACAAAAAATATATATTCAACGGCATTATCTGAAATGTTAGGCATGGCCATACCACAAAATTATTTTCTGTTGTTAGGGACTGCAGGACATCTTCACCGTTCTTCACTTGAAAGTATATATCTGCAATGCGTACAGAATTTAATTATGTGGATAAAGCTTCACAAGCCCAAGAAAACTAATACAAAATACATGACAATCACTGTCACTTACTTCCATGCTCATCAGTCAAATAAGGCAAATCTGGCCAAATAATATTTTCATGAAATTCATCACTAATCAAACTTGAGAACATCAGTGTTGCTTTGCTGTTAACCTAAAAATGATATACCGCAATCATCATTAGCTAGCAATCTAGTTGTGATAATAAGAATACATGCAACTGATAAGATTCTTGATATAGTTAGTTCTTCTCCCCAGTTCAGAGTTTTACCTAAATGAGTTAAGCCTAGGGATAAAGGACCCAAGGCTCACAGTTAATTACTACCAAAGAATTTCTTCTATAATTAAAATATTTAATAGAATAGAATATTTACATAGTTTTGGCATTACATTTTCAAAGATAAATTTAGGCATGATGAGTTTAATGATTTGGACCGGAATGAAATGATAATTCTTTTTAGGTTTAATTACTCATTTGGTTCTTGTTTTCGTCCAAAAATGTCCAGTTGGTCTTCCAAATTTTTAGTCTCAATTTGGTTCTAATTTATGAAAAATTGATGCAATTTGGTCCTTTCCATTAAATTTTTTGAAACGGATCAAAGATTTTTTATCAATATTGAAGTTGTTAATAAAGATGGTTTGTTTTGTTGATGTAATTAACATAATCCTAGTATCAATTTTGATGAAAAATCCTTGATCCGTTTAATAAATTAAATGAAAATGATCAAATTGCATCTAATTTTAAAAAGTTAGGATCAAATTGAGACTAAAAAAAACTGGAGGATCAACTTACTTTTGTACGAAAACAGAGACCAAATGAGTAATTAAACCTTATTTTTAATAAACTTCTATAACATTGATAAATGGTCCAGCTATTCTTCTGTACGATTGCAAGAAACCTTGTCAACTTTTGTACTTTCCATGTGTCCCAACAAAGCAGAAAGAAAATTATGGTGCGGTTCTTTCCAAAAGTTCAATTAACAGTTGGGCCCAAAAAAAGAATAGTACCTCACAAAAGAAAATTTATTTATTTATTTTACCTTATAACTAACTTCATACCCAAATATCAACCTAAAAATAAAATGATGTCTTCCTTTTCAAATTTTATATACATTATGAAAAATAAGTAATGCTAAATCAAACCTACAGAAGAGAACAGAACATTTTTCTAAAATGAAAGGGGGGCGCTGGCTATTTGTTTTGACATCTACTTCTACTATCATTAATTTCTTCATATATGATGAACATTACAGATTTTGGAACATAGGGTATTTTCTAGCAATCATTTAATTGAAACAGAAAGTTATTCTTTCTCTGTTGCCCAATTAGCACTAAAATGAGAAAACCTTACCAAATTTTACTTTCACCTTCTTTGAGGTTACATTATTGATTATCAAAATTAATACAACTGAGTACCTCAATAATTGTTCTGCTTGTTTCTGCGGCGGAAAGTGTTGCATCTTCAGTATTCTCTGACGATGACACTGCAAGTTCTTCAAATGGATGATAGGATGACTTCTCATTTTTCTTTATAGGATCCTGAGCTGAGCCCAGATGCTCTGATGATGCCCTAATTCTATTCTTTACAAGTTTGTTTCTTCTTGTGAATGGAGTGCCTGTGTATATTTTACTTCTTACCCTGTGTAATTATATTCATTTATCATACATTTCCTCTAAAAACGTTTGGTATTTCTAGACATGAAAGTTAGCCAAAATTTTCAAAATAAGCATCACAGATTAAACAAGAGGTTTCTGAATACATCAACACACTTTGCCAGATGTCTGCAGATTAAAGAAAAATATAAATTGTGAAAGTATGCTGCTTTAGGGAACTGCATCTGACATTGCTTCAAGACATGCACCCATATAGCTTTCTCAAGTAAACTACATTATATCTCCCTTTAAATTATGGCCAGCAGTCCATCCAACTGAATATTAATACTTGACATGTCATTCAGCACCAAATGTGGAAGTAGAGAATTTTTCAATCCCCATAGAAGTTGAAAAACAAGACTAATTCATAGTGGGCACCATTAACACTAGAACTTTGGCCATTCAAATATACTTTCATGTGTATGACTAGTAGTTTGAAGCATGGTAAACCCTACCCATTATTACCTACCCCCACCAAAGAATTCTTCCAAAAAGCAAAAGATTACTCTTAGAAAGGGAGTTTTAGGCTGAATTTAATTCACAAAATCGGCAGTCAAAGTAAGGTTTACATTTACTTATGTACTATAATTTGGTCATATCTTTAATCAATATTTCATCTATAACAATTACATCACATTACACCAATCCCCATTCAAGCATTACTATTGTCACTGCCATGTTGGATTGACAATCATGCAAATTTCACAAGAACCTCAGCAGCTGTAGTGCTTTTGACCTCTAATAATAATACTCCTAGCATGATAGCCAGCATGAACGACAAAAATGATAGTTATTTCATAGCAATTCCACTGAAAGAGAAAGTTCCAATCATCTCGATAACAACACAAGAATTAATGGTTTGAAATTGAAAGCAAAAAATGATTGTAGATAAAAATATAAAAATTGAATATTTGAGAACGTGGTTATTATTTGAAAATAAGCAAATAAGATAAAACCAGTACTTTCAATTAATCCATATACTTGGAATCTTATGGGTGAACACATTATCTCTCTAGATCTCATTCAGTTTCATTCCAAAGATTTTGGCGATCAAGTTTAAAAGTGCACTATATTGTAAATATTTTTCATTGTCAACCAATAAGAAATCATCTTTGATACGACATTTATAGTAACGATTACAAAAGTCACTATCGCATAAATCAACAATTTTCAATTATACAAAATCCATGATTGGATATTCTAATTAAATTCATTTGAGGTCTCCTCATTAGCAGCATCCTTCAACAATTATCCATTACTTTTGTAACCACAACACAAAAACTACTTAACTAAGTTCCACAATTCCATTCCATTATCATCAAACTACTTCTCTATGTCATAAATGATCATAAGAAGATACCAAACTCGTCATACCGAGGCACATCGAAACCGCAGCTGCATGCGAGCCGGCACGACGCAACATAACGCACACCGTTCACATCATCAGCACTCCACATTGAACGGTTATTATCTGCCAAAAACAGCTACTGAATCAACGAATACATAATAAATACTATTACTACATTCGAACTGCAAACACCGCCGTTTTTAATTAAAACATCTCACAGCATCATACTCAATGAGTCAAAATCAAAGTTAAGGTGAGTCACAGAAAGCATTCGACAAATAGAACCAAACACTTGAAAGAAAGAATATCAGCCAAAAAAATTCAACGAGCGAATGAATAACAACTACTGTTACTCCATTAGAACTCCAAAACACTGCAAACGCCACCGTTTTATCTCCAACGTCACATTCCGTGAATCAAAATCAACCGGTAAGGTGAGTCAGCGGAAGCATTCGAGAAACAGAACCAAACTATTGGAAGAAAAAAAAGAGAGAGATTAAAAGTTTAAGAGAGAGTACGAGGTGGCGCGGCGGCACCGCCGTGGAAGCGGACGGCGATGGGAGGCTCGATTATCATCATAGTATTTTTTTTATTGGTGTGGTTTTCTGTTGGCAGAGAATATTATGAGAGATCCATAGTGATTTGAAGTGGAAGAAGATGAGGCTTTGTTTTTTGCTATGCTTCTTTATGATCAGGTACGGACAAAAGTATTGTAAAGTTTCTACACCTGCTCAAGCGTCCTACTTTTAACGGGTCGATCCGATTTTATTCCGATTTATCAAGTTCATCCGGATCCAAGAAAAGAAAAAAAATGTTGGAACTAGTTTCAAATGCAGTTTCATAGCCTTATTACATCTATTACAGATTTTATCATCATTTTCTTATCACATTTATTATCATCAAACATTAAATTTTACTTAAAGTAATGTCCTTGATGGGAAAAAAAAAATACTAGAGTAACCACCTATTTTGGTCATTTAATCACTTTATTAAAATTTTAATGAATTGGGAAATTTTATGAGAATAAAAGTAGTAAAAAATAAAAATTATCTCTTAACTATAATAATGATAAGGAAGCATGAATAAGTTTTTTTTTTTTTTTTTAAACAGCGATAACTAAATGAATAAATAAAATGAATGACCCAAACGGGATCCGACCCATTTTTTACTAGTTGAATCGGTTCGGAAAACTCGCCCTATCCAACTTACCTAACCCAAGACCCGAATACACGCACGTGACACCACAGCCCTACCTTACCGGGACAGAACGCCGTCGTTTCGTGTCGAGCGATAAAAAATATCCATCCCAAACTCCTTAGCGGTATTTCACGTTCGTTGTTCTTCGCTTACAGTTATAATCTTAGTTTCTCTCTCTGAAATGGTGGAAAAGGGTAAGAGTTCAAAACGCTGAGTTTCGAAGTACCACAACACTGTGTTCAAGTGTATTAAGCCCTGGTGAGTTTATTTTCTTGTATCTCTTAAGTTCAATTTTCAGTGCAATTGCACGCTTTAATGATGACTGCTGAGTGGTTGTGATTGAAAAAGAATTATTAAGATGCGTAAATTTATGCTTTTTGTTGTGATATGTAATGCCTGAAGATGATGTTCTTGTTTAAGCACCATCTAACCATATGTGGCAAAGGCCCAAGGGTATATGCAAATGGTATTTTTAAGTGCTGTATTTTTCTGCTTAATGACCACTTGACTAGCTGTAACATAGAAGAAAAGTTTTTTCATTTCAAATAAGTGCATCAAGAAAAATAATTTCTCTGGTTTTCTGGTAACAAGTATTGTTTTTATGTATCTGTCACCTTAATTAACTGATTATGTTGTGGTACACTGAAACTGGGATATGAAGAATCTGCTAATAACAAAAATTGGAATCAGACACTGGTTAAATTGCTTTTATGTTTCGTGATCATTATTATGAAAATGGCAAAAATTTCCCACTGACACCAAACAGTCACTCTTATATTTTAGAGTTTTTCAGGTTCTCAAGATGCTTGCACTTACGGATTCTCCTCTACTTATCGCTAAAACATTTGAAATCATTAAAATACCAGCCAGTACACGGTGCACTGTGGTAAGATAAGGTCTATGATTATTAAATTCTGGAAACCAAAATTTTCAAGATTACATATTTTATCATCAAACGTTTTAGCTCTAGGAAATGAAACAGTTGGTGAACTCACCTCTATTTCATTTTTTTAATATCAGGTATGTGCTGCAAAAGGTCCAAGACCAAGGTATCCCCGAGTTTGGAAGACTAATAAAAGAGTTGGGACCATTTCCAAGGCTGAGAAGCTTGTTAAGTCTGTAAGTCCTTTTGTATGACACTCACTCTATTACAAGAGAGAAAATAGAGGACATTCAGCATAAAGCCATGTGTTAGAATAACACCACAGAAGCATGATTATACAGACTTATTGCATTCATTACACATGGTTAGAGAGTATTTTATTTCCCCTAAATGAGATATTCATGTCTATAAACTTAATTTATTACAATAAGATTTAAAATATGATGATTTGATTCTCAACATCCCCTTGAGGTGAAATGTATAAGTCATTTATGTACCCAACTTGTTACAAATACAATCAATCCATGACCCTCTCAGGAATCTAGTAAAGACATTTGTCAACTAGTCAGCAGAATTGACAAATCTTTTCATAATATCCCTTGCCTTGATCTTTTTCTCTGATGAAATGACAGTTAACTACCCAGCAATTTTATAATGCCCCTCAATTTCATAATTAGGCATTTTATTTGGAATCACTTAATGTACCTGAGAGTTTGAATAACTTCATCCCAATGGTCCCAACAAGGTGAATTTAAGAACTGACTTACCACACATTGCAAAAGCAATATCTGGACAAGTGATTGTGAGATAATTCAGTTTTGTCAACTAGCCTTCTATATTTTGCACGAACCATTAGGGCTCCCCGTGATCATTTAACAACTTTAAAATCAAGTCAGTATGAGTGTCTACTGGATTAGCATTGGCAAGGCCAATTTCTTGGGTCAAGTGCATACTTCCTCTGAGAAATTACCAAGTCATCCTTGATTGAGCAATATTGGTAATTGATCACTCCTGGTAATAATAATATCGTGCACATAGACAATGAGTGATCCCACATTGAAGCCTTCAATTGAGCAACCTCTTCAAACATATCAATGTCGACTTCAACCTGTTGATCCTCTCACAACAGCTCCTACTCCGGTTCTTGATGCCACAATAGAGGCCATAAAGATTCTTCTTCCTGTCATTATCTATACCAGTCTACCAGATCCAGTCCTTTCTTCTGACTTTTTTCCTAAATGCATTGGCCCTGGCTTTTCCAATCCCATTGGCCCAGACTTTTTTCCATATGCCCTAGTCCTGACCTATTTAAAATTCATTTGGTCGATTTTATCTCAATTTTTATGTTTTTTTTATTTATTTATTTAGGGGTTAAGTAAAGTATAGCCTTGTTACATTTTATTTCCTCCCAAACAAAAATAAAAAACATAAAAATTGAGATAAAATCGGAGCATGTGAATCTGGAAAAAGTCATGGCTAGTGTATCTGGGAAAGAAGTCAAGGCCAGCAGTGCATATAGAACAAAGCCAGAGAACAACAACTACAAATCCAAGTGGCAAACAAAATTAGGCATAGCGGAAGGGGTGACTAAATAGCGTTCCAATTTGCTTTGTTTAAGGGAGCTCAGCAAAATAGTGACAAAACACGTCTTAAAGAATGGTACTGCATTGATACCATGTTACAAGAGAGAAAATGGAAGCGTATTGAGCATAAATCTGCATGTCAGAATGCACCAAGCAAGCATGATTGTATAGGCTTATTGCATTCATTACACATGATTAGATTATAGGATAGTGTGTTTCCCCTAAATGAGATATTCATGCCTACAAACTAGATTTATTACAATAAGATTCAGAATAATATTATTTGATTAGCAACACCCTATCCATTACTGCTGTTAATTTAAGCTTCATTTTTTTTGTTTTATCTGGGAAGTTTGGGCCTTACATAATTCAGAAACTTTTGGACTAATTTTTCTTGGTTGGTTTGTATTTCTGAAATAATATTTTTTCTCTGTCTTGTACAGATTAAGGAACTGTCAAATGTCAAAGAAGAAGTTTATGGAGCTCTTGATTCCTATGTTGCTTGGGAACTAGAGTTCCCTTTAATAACAGTAAAAAAGGCGCTCAAGACCCTAGAATACGAACGAGAGTGGAAGCGTGTAATACAGGTACTTCTAAAATAGTAATGTAATCTTTAAATATTCTTTATTTTGTATGCTTTCTTTCTCTAGAGTTGCACTGACCCATTGCTTTGATATCTCTAAAAATATATGTTCTGCCAGAAATTAGTATTTTCTGATGTTATTTATATACTTATTTATTATTGTTTCCCTATTCTATGAATGGCGCTTTTGTAGCTACATTCCATCTGGGGTTAGCCTTTGAACTAACATCCGATTGTGCAAATTACACATGGTACTGTAGGTAACAAAATGGATGTTAAGCAAAGGTCAAGGAAAGACAATGGGAAGCTATTTTACATTAATTAATGCTTTAGTAAACGATGACAGACTTGATGAAGCTGAAGAGCTTTGGACAAAGTTATTAGTGCGGTATATGGAAAGTTTGCCTCGTAGATTTTTTGATAAAATGATATCTATCTACCATAAGAGGGGCATGCATGAGAAGATGTTTGAGGTATTATGATTTTCAACTCTATTAATTTAAACTATTTACTCAGTAATATTACTAAGTAATAGTTGTCAACTTAACATGTCCTATATTAATGAGTAGAAGATACTTTATTTGAAGTTACTTCAGACTTAACACGTCATGGATATTCACTTCTTGATTTCTGCTGCAGATATTTGCAGACATTGAGGAGCTTGCTATGCGACCTAGTATATCTACTGTGTCAATGGTTGGAGAAGCCTTTCTAGAGCTGGGTATGCTAGACAAATACCATAAGTTACATGCAAAATATCCACCACCTCAATGGGAATATAGATACAGCAGAGGAAGGCGTATAAAAGTCAAAGTGCAACCTCCATCTAAACAGGTCAACACATACATAGAAAGTCTTGAGAATGTTGAACAAGACTCAGACTTAAACAAGAATTATGAATCTTCAGAAGAGACTTCGGGGATAATTGAAGATCAACAACTCAGACATGATAATGATGTAACAATATCCACGGAACCTGAACAAATTTCAGACATAAACGAGAATTATATATCAGAAGACACTGCAGAGATAATTGATGGTGAGCAACTCAGGCAGGAGGCCGATGTAACATCCAGGGAACTTGAACAAATTTCAGACAATTCATATCACAGTATGGAAACTATTTCAGATGTCTAATGGGAGAAAGAGGATATAACATCTCTGTCAGATGAGTTTCTGTTGGCAGTTAATGTTATTAGTTGGAATCGTTGTTTCCATGTCCATCTCCAACAAGTTGTTCGAAGGTTAGAGTGAAGACACTCTAGAAGTAGAACAAGCGAATCATGTTTTTAAAATTTTCACAATGTGAGATTGAGAATCTGCTAATGGCCATTTCATTTGTCGATGGCAAATACACCATTTAACATACCTGCAATCAAAAACCTCAGACATCCTGCAATCGAAGAGCCAAAGATGGAGGATCTACCAAGCCAGTATCAGTGCATAATTAAAAGTGGGTGCTATGACTTGAAATTTTCCTAGATGCATGACTTTATATCGAGATTGGGTGACTGTTGGTGTTGAATTGCTGCTCATATGTATTTTATTAAAGTTCTAATTTATGGATAATTTTTTCAGAATCCTGACCACTACGATGCGTGATAGTCTTGGACTATTGGTTGCATAAATTTGTTTACCATGGATAAATTTTCCTTGTCTATATAATATTCTAAGTTTGTCCTCATACTCTACTATGCATCACGTCTAACAATATGTCACAAGATGTTTGTTGTGAAATCTATCTTATATATTTATCTAAAAGATAGAGAATATATATATATATATATATATATTGTTTCCATACATTGTAGTTTTACAGAGAACCCATTATGATGATAATTTATTAAACTCGGTAATTGTTTGTTTGAAATAAGTTTTTATCACGAAAGACATGGTCCTCTCTTCTTTTATAAAATTCACTTTAAATCACCGAACAGTTTAAGATGTGTGCTTCAACTAATCCTAGTTATATGATTATATTGAACATTAAGTTTTTAATTTTAAGAAAATGAGATTGACTCAGATGCAACTTGTTGGAGCTTAATTGCATTTGGACAAAGGAGAGATAATGGCTATGGTGGGAAAGCATAGTTTTGTCCGGCTCATCCCTCCTAATGACACTCTTTTCTACCAAGGTACCCAACATACTCTTTTCATCCCCAACATTGACATTTTTCTCCCTTCTCTCACCCTCTTTTCTCCAAGTCATTTTTTCACTCCTTTTTTCTCAATTTCATCTCCAATTTTCATATATTTTAGAGTTTGATCGCTCTAATTTTTATCTATTTCAGAATTTGATCTTACCATGGAGCAATTCAAGAGCTAAGGAACATTATAGATTGACTGGATTTTAAAATAAAGTAAATTTCTATTTATTCTATAAAAAATTCTCTCTCTAATTTGTATAGTGTTTTAGTCATCATTCTTAATAAAGACAATTGAGAAAGGTGATATTTTTAGCTTATTTTATCATGTACTAATTTCTGTCATGTTTGGAATACTTTTCTCTAGGTCTTTAGTTGTGAGTGACTATGTTTTCAATTATGTAAAGTTTAGGTATGATAAAAGCTATATTCGAGTAAGGAAAGCCAGTAAGAGGTAGAATATTACTGATTCTAGTTTATGATGATGGTGATGATAAAATTTTGATAAGTGTCTAAGATATTGAACTATGTTTGTAAAGTAAGATTGAACTATTTTGATAGAAATAAGATTGGGTAAATGTCTTGATCTGAGTATGGCGTATTAAATTGAGTAGATTTTGAGTTGAATTAGACTCATTTTGGTATAAGAAAAGGGTAAAATGGGTATAATAGATCCAATAGACCCATATAATACATTTACATCATATTTTGAATTGAGGAGTTTTATTGGTCGATATCTCACTTACAAATTCATTTCTTCAAAAAAATAAAATAAAACATATTGAAGTTGATTGTCATTTTGTTTGTAATAAAGTAATAACTGACATCATTTGCCCTTAATGTGTTCTTACTAGGATACAATTAGTAAATATTTTTTTACAAAGGCGTTGGGAAAAACACAATTTGAAACTCTTTTGCATAAATTAAACATTCAAAACCTTTGTGTTCCAACTTGAAGGAATATTGAGATATTATCATTATAATTATTTACTTTATTTTATTATTTTATTATTGATTAAGAGAAATATTCTTAACCTATTCATGGTTATAATTATGATTATATTTATAGACATTTTTAATAGTTATAATTTTTCCTTTAAGTAGAATCATGTAATATATATATATATATATATATATATATATATATATATATATATATATATATATATATAAATTAAATAAAAAAATATATATATATTTTTTATATTTATATTTTTTTTTATATATATAAATATATAATATATATATATATATATATATATATATATATATATATATATATATATATATATGATGACATGATAAATAAAAATATATGAATTTTTTTGGTATAAAACTTATTAGAACGTGAATGAGGATTTTCATTCCAAATAACTCTTGACTTTATTTTTTTTCGATGACCCATTTTGTCGATTGATGAGATAAGTAAAAGAAATGATATGTACACGTTTATTTTAGGCTTTATTTACTTTATTTTTTGATAATTCGACATCAAAATATAAGTACAAATAAATTATTTTCTTAAGAAAGAAAGGCTTGTATCATTTTGTTCATGATGATATTTTACAATTTGGAACAAATTAAAAATTTTCTGGTTAATAAGAGATCTAAATGCTCTTCATTACATATACATCGACATGTGAAGGAGAACTCCAAGCAAAGAGCCAAAAAAATTTTGTAAATTTTTGTGGGAACTTTAAATTTGCAATCCTCATCCAACTTTGAAGTATCCTAATGGGAAGTGCTATTTTAACAAACATTGATAAAACTTATTATAGAAAATTTTGATGTTGCAAAAAATATGGTGTGGTCAATTTGAATTTGAAAACACAAGAAAGTATAATATTTTGGTCGCAAACTTCCAACCAAACTTTTGTTTAGCATGCCCAAACAAAAATTATGAAGATCATGAAAATCAATTCCTTCCTACTCTTTAGTCATTATCAATCTGAGTTCAATAATGAAGTCCAATCCAAAAGATTATTTTTCACACCGGCCTTACTAAGTCATTTTCTTTGTTAGGAATTTTATAAAATTTGAGTCTTGTTTATATGAAATTAACATAAAGTGTAATAATATATATGATAATTTTTTAAAATACATGATAACATATTAAAGAAAACACATCTCACAAAAAAGTGCTGAAGTTTTAAAAGAAAATCATTCAATCAACTTTTAGAATTGTCTCCTAACATTTAATGTATGATATACTATAATAAGAGAGTTAATCAATATAATAATACTAATGTTCACAAATAATATTATCTATATTTGTTTAAAAAGTTAGTCTCTCAAATTTTAAAATTTTATTTAATTAAAAAAAATCCAATATTTTTTTAAGACAAAATCTGATATATCTAATTAAATAGATTTTGATAATCTTTCCCTTCAAATATGTTTTTCCTTTTCCCAGTTAGACTTGAACTAAATATCAATACCCCAAACAACTTAGTTCAATGTTCCACAAACAATTTGCTGATTAAAATATCATAGTATGAATTGATGTAAAGTTAACTTAACCTATTTTTATCGTATCACAAAAATAATATAATTATTTTAATCACTTATTTAATTTGAATAAGGTACACATCTTTCTTAGTTTCTATTTTCAAAATCAGACGTTCACAATTGTTATTATTTATGCAGGTATGATTTTTAAATATACGTTATATTATATTAATTATATTATATTAATAGGTGATGATAATATAATGTTATTAAATTAACATATAAAATAAAATTATATTTATTAAAAATAATGTGAAATATATAAGAAAAGATGAGAGAATAATTGTTGATAAATAAATAAAAATTAAAAATAACGATCAATTTTCAAAAATTTAATAAATAATTACATTTTAAAGGATAAAATTGATAGTTTGAGATGTGGATACAAAATAGGGAATTCTCTTTATATATTATTATAATTATTAAGTTAATATATAAAATAAACTTATATTTATTAAAAATAAAGTGAAATATATAAAAAAAAGTGAGAGAATAATTGTTGATAAATAGAGAAAAAAAGTTTATAAAAATAACGGTTAAGTTTCAAAATTTTAATAAATAATTATATTTTAAAGGATAAAATTGATATTTTGAAATGTGAACATAAAAGAGAATATCTCTTTATATATTACTAAGGAACACACAGGCGCGACAGCACGAGCACTTGTGTATCCGCAATTTTAAATTTTTATAAGATCAATAATATTTATTTTTAAAATATATATAATAAATTTTTAACTTTTAAAATAGTAATTAAAGATAAAATTGGAAAATGAAAAGTGGACACAAAAAGAGGAATCCCCTTTATGAGTTGTTATAGATTATATGTTATAAATTATTTATTTATTTTTATTTTTAAAATATTTAGAAGAAAATAAAATAAAGGTCACATTAGCGTGAGCTCTTCATCCTTTGAAAATAACTGATTCCTCGACACTCTCCCTCCGTCACTCCCTCACCTCAAAACCCCCCATTCCCAACCCATACTTCATCCGTCGATGCTCACTGCATGGCTCTTCCGTCAGAGCCTCACCGCCGTCGCCGCCACCACAACAACCACATCGCCACCTTCCTCCAATCCACTGCCTCTAACTTCGCATCTCTCTTCAATCCCCCAAACCCTCCGTCTCTCACGCTCCCGCACCCGCCCTCTTCACTTTCTCTCCCTCTCCTCTTCGCGCCGCCGCTCTCAGCCTCAAACGCCCTCGACTCCACCGCGAGCACCGCCGAGCCCGCGCGCCCTGCCGCGAAATCGGTGAGCGTCGCTCGGCTAGGCGCCAATGGGAAGGGCGGCAGCGGGGGGCCTGCCTTCGTCGGGCAGGTGTTCAGCATGTGCGACCTCTCCGGGACGGGCCTCATGGCTGTTTCCACGCACTTTGACATTCCCTTCATTTCGAAAAGGTTCCTCCCTCTTTTCTAGGAATCGTATTATTTATTCTTGGTCTTTGGAATTATTTCGAGATGAAAAGAAAAGGGATTGTTAGTTCCTGAAAGTAATGGTTCGCGAAATTTTTTCTTAAAATTTCGTTTTGAATTTCAATTTCAAGAATGGCGTTTTTCATTTTGTTTGCAGTGGGAGACATATAAATGTTGAATCCATTTTGGGGTGGATTTGACTGGTAGGACCTACGAAGAGAGAGACAGAGAAAAAAACTGAAAGGTTGAGAGAAAAAGTGATAAACGTGACAAGTGATGTGGTGAGAGTGGATGAGAGGTGGGAAGAAAATGAAGTGGAATGAGATGGATGATAAACTGATTATATGAATATAGTTGTTAGTCAATGGAAACATGAAACATTTGAAAACAGAAAAAGAAATGAACAAAAAGTAGCATTTTATAATCGAAGATGAAACAAAAATCTACACTATAGAACATTTTTTCTGATAAAAACTGTCTAGGACTCGTACAAGTATTTGGAAGAACTTATTTAAGCTCATCTTGCGGCGTAAGTATTTGTGAAAGTGTCTTGAGAAAGCTAATGAGAATAAAATGTTATCTGCACCAGCATATTTCAATAAACTCTCTAGATGCATGTTTGGATTTATGTTTTGGCACAGTATAATTGCGTCAACTCTGAAGCTTAGTATTTATATGTAAGTCTTTTATGTGATACATGCTTGATAAGAGTTTAATCAAGTATATATAGCCGAACACAACCATATCATATGTGATGCTTGAGTTTGGTTGCACTTAGTGATCTTACTAGCTGAGATGCTAAGAGTGAAGATGTGATTCTTGTGAGATAATTCCTTACTTGTGTAGCAAACGTGGGACATCTTGCTTAAGCTTTGAAGAAGTTTAGGAGTTGCTGATTATAGATTCGTGAACATTGAAAGGAATTTTCAGCAAAGATAAAGATGCTTGGTTGAAATTGTTAGTCATATAGATCAAGCTTTTACGAACTTTATTTTTTCTGAAGATATGAATTTTCACCTATTATATATCATCTGCAGAACCCCTGAGTGGCTGAAAAAAATATTTGCAGCGATCACCAAGAGTGAGAGAAATGGCCCTGTATTTCGCTTTTTTATTGATCTAGGAGATGCAGGTTAGATATATAAATCTTATGAATTTCTCTAGTCTTTGTATAATTGTATGTTGTTGCTTTACCAATCCATTTCTTTCTTATGATTTGCTTCAAGGTTGTTTTGATCAATATTCCTATCTAGTTTTTTATATAGAACTTGATGAAATTTATGTTTATGATGATATATATAAATAGTACTGTGTCCTTTAACCGTACCAAGGCTGATTAGCATTTGAATGTTCTTTAGTGTTTCAAATAGAAAAGAAAAACATTTTGCTTGGGTGGATTGAGGAACCTAAAAGTAGGGAAGAATAAGATATTAGATATCCTCTGTGCAACTCCAAAAAAACTGATACAAGGAAAAAATAAAATCAAGAATGTGACAAGGCTGTCCAATCTATGCATATCTAAAAATGGCAACTAAAATTAAAGTGGCCATGTACTGCACACCAAATAAAAGCCACAAAGCAAGTGGCAGATTGGCACCTTCGACGATGCAATCATTTGGGCCCAATCAGTTGTTATCTTCCTTACTTTTACCATATTGTTATATGAAGCCAACAAAAACTGTTCCAAAGTGAAGGGACTAATAAACTGGGCGTAGATGCCCCAAGAATCCTAAAGGATTTTTCCATACATATAGCTACCTGCAATGCAAATATACTGGCCTACTGTGTCCGATGGTGATCTCATACTGACTAATATATTCCCCTTAACTCAGTATATATTTTGTATGTTCCCATTTATCCTTGTTAGCTCCCTGCTTGTCCATGAATTTACTCTATTAACATCTTTAGCTTGGCTAATGTTAATATCTGATCAGTAATTACTTTTTCACTTGTTACTGATATTTTTAATGGCATTAGTTTCATATGTCAAAAAGCTGAATATTCCAAGTGGTGTGGTCGGTGCCTGTCGTCTTGACCTGGCTTATGAACATTTCAAGGTACTGTTGGTTCTATGTAATGTAATAATGATGAGGTTGTTTAGACATGGCAAAGCATGCAGATTTATGTTCCTAATTATGGAATTTTGATGTATTAATCTTCTTTCTTAGTTTTTTCTTTTTCGCTTAATTTATAACATTGTACATTACACTTCATTCAGGAAAAACCTCACTTGTTCCAGTTTGTTCCAAATGAGAAGCAGGTATTATTAGATTTTCATTTTTGCATATCTTCCAGTTTTATTCACGGCCTTCTGTATTAATAATAAATACATCCCCATTAGGTCAAGGCAGCCAATAAACTGCTGAAGGCAATATCACAGCATGGTGTCAGGAAAAAGGTTGATGGGGTTCCTGTGTTTAGTGCCGAGAACTTAGATATTGCAATAGCAACTACAGATGGGATTAAATGGTGTGTGTTTCTCAGCTTCTTTCTTGTTTCATGTGAACTATAGTTTTTTTACCACAACTTTTTATCTTTTTGATTTGATATTTAATATCAAACAAATAATTGTTTTGGATTTTCAATGGATGGATACCTCTCTTTTTTTATTAAAGTATGTAATTCAACAGGAATCTCTGTACTTGTTTCTTTTCCAATTGTATATTGACAGATTTAATATGATTTTGGTCAGTTTTCAATCGTCGGTAATAGTAATAATGTTGATTTGCGATATGCTATTTGATTTGTTAGGTTTTGTGTTTACTCTTGATTATTTATCTCATTATGTTTCATTGATACCAAACTCTTTAGATAAAAAAACGTTTCTACCAAAGCGTGGAACTGAATATATTACACTTACATTGTTTCTTTGTTCAATCAGGTATACTCCCTACTTCTTTGATAAAAACATGCTTGACAATATTCTCGAAGAAGCTGTTGATCAACATTTCCATACCTTAATCCAAACCCGGCACATGCAGAGGCGGCGGGATGTGGTTGATGACAACTTGGCCGCAGAAGTTATTGAGGAAATGGGAGATAGTCTTGGGGAGCCACCAGAGGTATGATGAAATTCATGAAAAAATAATTTTGTTAAACAACATACGTGATAGAGAAAGAAAGTTTTCTTTTTCCAGCGGTAGTGCTAAAGAATCTAACAGATGGAGTTGTGCATAGCTAGCTATAGTGCCATGGTGGAGCTGAGTAGTGGCAGAGCTGATTAGCTCCTGGCCAATGGAGCCCTTCGTGGTTGTGTAGTTCATGGTTGTGACTGTAGTAGCCCTTGTCGCCAGGATTGGGCCTCTATTCTGTTTTTTCTAATTTGTCACCTGTCTCTTGATTTGGCGTTTCTCTCTCACTTCTTTACCAGCCATCTCTGGCAGTATTTTGTGACCATCTTGGGGGCGTATTCTGCAGTTGTTTGGCCCCTTCTTTTCAGAACTTCTGCTCTTGTCTAGGGTTGCAGAAGGTTTTCTAGAGAAGAGAAAACGATTGGAATTCTGGGAGCGGGTGGCATCAGAGTGGCTGATGTGAAAAAGTGATTAGGATTTTTTAATCCCTAAAGTCAAAGAGTGTTCGGCCCAAGTCCAAATTTGGCCCTTCTATACCCAAAACTGTCCTATAAGAAATTCTGTAATGTTTAAGAATATTTGGAAAAAAAAATATGGAGAAAAAAACATGAATACATAATTATGTATAACATAGTTATCTAGTATTATATAATAGAGATAAATATGTAACATTAGTCTTTTGGTGATAAAACCTCGTAAAAGATACCTTTATGCTACAAATAGACACAATACAAAAAATGAAGTTAATATACTGCAAATAAAGCTTTCAAGACTTTTTACACAAAAAAAAGAGTTTAAGCTTAAAACAAATTTTCTCAAATCTTTAAGTCAAGTGAACAACTTTAGATGATATATAATAATTTGATAGTTCGTTAGAGCATAAGTTTAAAGGAGTTGTGTTCAGAAGCTTATGAGATAAACATGGTAATATGTAAGAGTGGAATATGCAGCACAACATTTTGTCCTAGTTCTGCTACAAAAAAGGCTATATTTGCTTTCTTATACATGATCCACTGATGCTAGGGACAGTATTCTGAAAGTGTTATATTTTAGAATCCTGTCTCAGTGACTACTTTATCCAGACTTCAAATCGTGACTTTTTGAATACATTCAAGAAAAAACTCAGTAACATAAATTTAAAAATACTTCAAATTCAATATAGCAGGCCCTATCAATTCAAAATCCTATTCAAGATGGTCTCAAACTCAACAATTAAAGGCACCCGAAATGATCTGTGTATAATAGAAAGGTTGTTCTGAGATACATCATGTAACTTGTTCCTGAAAATAAGAGTTGTGCTCAATGTTTCATTCATTATATTTGTTTAGAAAGAATGAACTTGAGTTATACATAACATTAATATCTAGTTCTATTTCTCTTTAAAAAGATGGATTATCACTGTTGAATTTTTCCTGATAGGTTCAGGAGTTGCTTGACGAAATGGGTCATCCTAGTATACCACTAAGTGTTATTTCAAAAGCTGCCGAACTCCAGTTCCACTATACTGTTGACAAAGTATTTCTGGGTAATAGGTGGTTGAGAAAAGCAACAGGCATACAACCTAAATTTCCGTATTTGGTTGACTCATTTGAGAGAAGGTATGTTTTATATATTTTTTTTTAAGCCTTTGAAACTGAAATGTATAATTCGTTGCATTTAACTCCTGTCTTTACTTCAGTAGTTTCCTTTTCTAGAGTTTTCTTGCATTAAAAAAAAGTTTTTAGCAAATCTTGCCTAAGAATTAATAATATTTATACTAACTCAGATAACTTTGGTTGGATATGTAATTATTTTTTCATAATTTAATATCCAGGTCTGTTGTACATAGGTTAAACAGGGAAATCAAGAGCTTCCTTATTAGATTATTATATATATATATATATATATATATACACACACACACATTCAGTTGTTTGTGCTGTGCATTGACTTTACCATTGCACCTGTGGAAATGTGTAAATTTGGTTCAGATTTTGTTAAACTCATATCATTGATTTGTTAGGCTCCTCATCTAAATAGAGCTTTTTTTGTCTCAACCACCAAGAAGAATGTTCTGTCACTGCTTAAAGAATCCTTTCCTATTATTTATAACTGTAGAAATGCAGTATGGACAGGATTATGGAGGGATTTAAATTGGGAAGCTGTTGTCAGTCATCCCCGTTATCTTCTCTAGAATTTGTCTGCGAAGCCTTAAAATCCACTTATACATGACACGCTTAGTGTAAGCTCAGTTTAAGCTCAAATTATCCATAAATATTTATTTTCAAGCTTGAGATGCAAGTCCCAGGTGTGTTTGCAAGTCCTAGGTGTGAAGAATGTGTTGAAAATTTTACATCAAATAGATATATGTCAAATTAAAGTATGTAAATAGGTGCAAACCTTTACCAGTTCATTTTGTTAGGTTGAGTTAGACTCAAAGAATTAATGCTAGAAAAGATACATGATAAAAGCTGCATTTACATATTGTACTCCTTGCCCTATGCTACCGAAATGAATGTTGTGCCCTTCAAGTTTCTAATGTAAGGGATTGCAGTAATTAATTATAGTGATAGAGTCTAGCTTCTAAGGAAATATTGAAAGAATAGTAAAAACAGGATGGCTCCATGCCATCGACTGATTTTAAAAGACACATCTTATGGAAAATATTACAATAGTTGGACAAGAACTCTCGTGCTATTGCTTACTATTTCAGTTAATGATGACAGTGATTCACAAAGTGCTACGAACAAGTTAAAAGGTGCCATTTTGGCCACCTGTTTTTGTGGATCATATGCTGCACTTAACTTGTAGTAGCCAGAGCATAGCCAAAATTTACTAATGGAGTTGCATCATTCTGAAACCATTACGCTAGGAAACTCATGTAAACCAACATCCCCGTTGACAAAGAGTGCAGCTTCCCCTTGGCATAAATGAGCATATTTACTGAAATGGTCTACTGCTACCAATTTAAAAAATCTGTTCTTTTGATCATGGAACTCATAAAATCCATCGAGATATCTTATGATCCCATCCCATACCCCTCAAATTTGAGGGAGAGCGTTCTGGATGGAATGTTTTCCATATCTTCAGTTGTGTTTCCTTTGTATTTTAATTTTAAATTTTAAAGTTTAAACAATTCAAAGAACTGAACTAGGTGCCTTCCCATTTCAGTGCATTGTTCATTTTTTCTTCCGTTAACCATAGCCCAAGTACTGTTGCTTGATCTGAAATCTTGACTGAAAAATGTTTTGGGTACTAATTTCATATGTTTAGAAAGTGTTGTACTCGTTACCCTAGCTAAACCCTCTATTTTCATGAATTTATGTTTTGCATTTGAATAGCAGCTGAAACTCCGAAATAATTTTTGTAATCAGTTGACTCCCGACCATGTTAATAAATGAGTAGGAAGCTTTATTCGACGACTTAAATCAACTTTACAACTGATTAGAGATTAATCTACAAATAAGCTCAAACAACTGAAAATCTCGATAATATTTCAATTTTAATATAACAGCGGACAATATCAAACAGAACTTTTAAAGTTGGATGTTCAATGCTTTGTAACATATATTTGTTATCCTGCAGAAGTGAAGCTTCTTATCTGAGAGCTACCGAGTCAAGGCGTTGCCTTGAGAACCCTGAAGTGGAAGATGATAGGAAAATTTCTGAATGCATAAACTCTTCTAATTGCAGTTTGGATGATAGTTTCAGACTAAATCTACCATTTGGAAATTGGTTTCATCACCTATGGCCAAAACAGTGTGATGAAAGAGCAGGATCATCTAAAAAAGGTGTAAATAAGGAAGATACGAAAGCAACCCCCTTTCTTCCAAAAGTTACAATGGTTGGTCTCTCTACAGAGGAAGCAGGCCAGATGAGCAAAGCAAATTTAAAGAAGACAATGGAGGATTTGACGAAAGAGTTGGAGAAGACAGAGCTAGATAATATGTCAGGTGGTGACTGTAAAGAGGGCACAATGGAAGATAGGGATCCACTATTTGTGGCAAATGTGGGCGATTACTATTCTAGTTTGGGAAGAGCAGGATCTCATCGCTGGGTTAGAGGAGGAACCAACTAAAACCTTTTTGTCACAGAAATTCTTTTTCAGGTTATCTATTAACATGTTACAGTGTTCGAGCTAAAAATAAATCTCGTTTGCGGTGAATACTGAAAGTGGATGGATCAAGCTGGAGATTATGTCTTTGATCGATGTTGTAAATGATATTTTTTGTAATTCATCAGTGATGCCCATTTTGCTCTGGGAAGTTAAATAAAACTGTTACAGAATGACATTAACTATGTATAAACTTGATTGACCCTACGTAAAAGAAAGTGATAAATCAATGTTGTCTTCATTTTTGGACTATTTGGTCATGGTTTTCTACGTCTGGACAAGAATTAAAATTCTGCTGCTTATTGTATCTCCCTCAAAAAATTTTAAAGGTTAAATTTTGGAAAGTTAATATCAATTAATTTTTACGACTTAGTTTGTAGATATCCAATTTTAGTTGAAGAAGTTAGTATTATTATTTTTGTATTTCTAGTTTTCCGAAAGTGCTTATTAAGAAAAGAAGTCTTAATAAGTTATTAGCATCTATTTGGTTTTCTATGATGAGGGTTTAAATTACTGTTCGAAATTAAATTGGAAATTTAAGTTGTACATAGAATTAGGGTTCACTAGAAATAATAACAACAATACTTTTGTCATAAAAAAACTCAAACAAAACGTCTTTGGTCTTATTATAAATGTCCTTTTTTTATATTTACAAATAATACATGATTATGTTTTGTATGAAAATTCGGATGAAAATTTTCAGTAAGACCCACCTTTTGTATTAAATATTTTTCAGATATGTAATTGAAATTTATTATAGTTTAAACTTATTTTTGGACTGAACCAATATTATTTGTCACCGGTTTTAGACTGATTTTAAACGAATTGATTATTTATCAAACGGTTTTTAAGTCAAATTAACATTATTTAATGTTAATTGGACAAATTACTAAAAATGCAACATTGTTTGGTAAAAAATTGTACGCAATTTTCTGGTGAAATAAAATATTTAACTATTTTCTTAGACAAAACTGAATTAAAATGGCAATTTTTCTATTAATTTCAAACAAAAAAAAAACATTTATCCGTACAATCAATATACCCGTATATTCTTATATTTTGAAATCTCCCATAACAAAAATCTATTCAAACAAAGCCTATTTTTTGAAAAATTCAAAATGTTCAAACAATATTCAAATAAACTACACAGATCAACACAAGCATCTAAGATCCAATATAATCGGCTGAGTTCAAAAATTCAAATCATTTCAACTCTTTCTCTTTCTTTTCTTTTTATGTTGCAGGACACATTAAAACATTTTCAAGTTGTCTCTTAGACTGACTTTAATAGAGACAATTGGTCATATATTAATTATCATTAGAAACGATAGTTATATATGAATTTGTCAGGTTTCTGACACCAAAAGCTTTGAGAAGAGCAACAATGGTTTAACATATAAGAATCTTCATCACTCACTTTATTATCATTTCATTTTCTATCCATTGCAGATTCAAATATTGGAAAAGAGCATTAACCATTAAACTAAGACCATTGCTTATATACTCTAACATACAAATTTAAAAAACAGTGAGTCTTTATTTTTATTTTTTTTATCAATAGTTATCAAGTCAAGGACTATGTGATCATTTTATTTTGAGAAAAAAAATATTAATTTTTTTTTAAAAATTTAGTCTCTAATAAACTATATTCGTACATTTTTATGAAAGACAAATTTGCTTCCATCAAGGTTACAAAAGTTCATCGCATATTTACTTTACAGTTTACAAGTTTATCTAAATTCAATCATGATCGCATGCAAATCCGTGCAGGTGTAAGCACACACATAATCAAGAGAGAGCAGGGGTCATTATTCAAAGTGAAGGAAGTGAAGCGCCCTAGGTCGACGATCAGGGTGATGCCAATGTATTTTTGCACAGTTTGAATGTCGCCCTTGGATGCACGCCCTGATAGTAGTGAGTACAATATGCTTCATTCTTGACACTAACTCTCTCCAAATTGTTATTTCAACACCTAAAAGCACCTGTTTAAGAGAAAGACACAAAACCCAAGTGTATGATCTGAAATAGAGATAACACATAATGAAATCATTCAAATAATGCAATAATGCATGAAAATGGCCTAAACTAAGGTATGAATGCAAAGAATATTCAACTAAAATAGACTAATAATGCAAACAGAATGATGAATGTTTTTAAATGAAAATATATCATCTCATCTCAAGTCCAATTCATACAATGATATCCCAAGAAGCACAAATTTCACAATGTTTTTAGAATAATGAATAACTTGTTGGTCCCTAAGTGCAATTGATTAATTGAGACAAGACACAAGACACTAAGATAGATAGTCTTTGAAGCTTTACTTTCTCTTTATAAAATATTTTCTCTTAGGTTTCTGACCTAGAAGGCACTTACCTGCCAACTAAGCATGGATCTTCCACTCAAATGTTATGCACTTGCCACACTTGGCCTCAAAGGAGTGCCTCCTTCCCTAGTAACATATAGTCTCAAAAGGGTGTCAATTTACTACAATCTTTTTTTTTTTCAATTGACAGACAATTCTCCAGTAATCAAAAGTTTGGCACTTACCATACTTGGTCTCAAAGGAGCATCTCTTTCCCAATAACATATAGTCTCAAAGGGTGCCAATTTATTTTTAATTTTTTTTTGTAATTGACCGACAATTCTCTAGTAACCAAATGCAGTGAGTGTGAAGTGAGTGTCACCATAGAAACTGTACAAAAAAATATTTCATATCTCATTTAAGTATATTATTGCAAAAACTATCTCCCTTAAGTGTCATGGTGTCAAGACTCACAATGTTGTGTGTGAAGTTTCCCAACAAGTACTCATGATCATGAAACATATATGAACAATGTACTTAGAAAATCAGTGAACAGACTTGGAACTAAGAGTTAAGATGATGAAGTTCCATTTAAACATGTCTTTTGATGAATAAACAAGATGTAATGTATATGCTACGTAGATGCATTAATGATGTAAGATGACAAAAAAGATGACATGCATAAGAATGAAGAACACAATGCATTTTGCTAACAAAAGATAAATTCATGTCTAAAGAATATAGAAAACATCTTAATTAGATGTCACCTTAGGAAACTTATTCTATTTCCACACCCTAAGCAAACCAGTCCCATCTACAGTGAGAAAGAGTCCTCCATCAGTGACTAACTCAAAATTTTTTTTTTTAGCCATATGCCTCGGTTAATATGACAACCAAGGCATAAAAGATGAATTTAATTAAACTGCCACCGCGTGCTTATATGCAGCGGGTCCACAGGAACCGAGGCATATACTGCGATGTAAATGCTCCTAAATGCACTAGTGAGGACATGGTTAAAATATGCAACAATATCCAATACGGTAATATGTAGTAGTATAAGAGGAAATATAGTTCAAGTTTACTTACGATGGCAATTCGTACATGGAAACTAAATTTCTTGTACAAGAGGAAAACAATATTAGCTTGCCATTTGCGTCATGCATCCCAAAAAGTGATACAATACCTTGTATAATAGCATAATGAATTTTGTTAATTGATCAACTTCTTTAATACTATTGTTAGCTTGTTTTCTAAGAAAAGTACAACCAAATGATTGGGTATCTTACGCTTTGTTCGTTGTGTGTATATACCACAGTCAAAGTTCCCACTTCTGTCATTGCCCAGATTTTAATTGTGCCGTCAGATGAACTTGAAAACAAATATTGTTCCCAGCAGAGAAGGGATGTGACTACACCAGTATGCTTATTAAGTGTCATTGTACATTGTAATGTATCTATGTTCCAGACCTGAAGAAAACATGATAACAAGATTTGGATAGTGAGTGATGACTGATTTAGTCACTTTGTAATTCAAGGAAATTTGATGCAATACAAGAAAAAAAAATATTTCGGCATCAACTCACGATAGACATACCTTATGCTTTGGTCTATGGATCCTGAATACAACATATTACATCCAACAGTTAGGGAAACTTTTAGGCAAACCACAGATTTAGTGTGGCCAATCAGTGAGCCAGCCAATTCAAAAGGAGACTTTTTCATAACTTTCTCTCCATGCAGTAATGACATCATCCTAAAAATTTTAAAAATTACATAATACATAAATCAATGGACAATAGAAACAAATGTTTAAAACAACAAGAATTCTTAACCTAATCAAGGAAAAAAAGTTCTATCATAAGTAATTACGATGAAATAATTGATAAGGTAAAAGGCACTAGGTGTTTAGACAATTCAAAAAATCTTAATATAATGAAGCATAAAACTCAATCAATTAATTGACTACATAAAAAGAAAAAAAAAAGTAGAGTTTAACATGGATAACATTTAACTTCTATATGGATTATTACCTCTGCCCCAGCAAAAAGGATGTTGTTTCCAACAATCATGTGAAGGATTCGTCCTTTGGGTCCATCAAGAGTGTACTCTAAATTGGTCTTGGTATTAAAAGCCTTTATCACAAACACATCCACAAAATCAATTTGCTTATACTACTCCTATAAGTAGAACATTATTATAAATTAAAATAAAACAAGGACAAAAAAGTGTTTACCTTGATAGCATTCTTCAAACCAACAAAAATCCATGGCCCCTCACTTATCAAAGAGTTAACCTCTGTGCCAAAATTTATGACTTTAAGGGATTGACCTGTATGGCAATCCCATATCCGAACAGTGCCATCAGTGCTTCCAGAATAAAGTTTGTTGGTTCCAGTTAGAAGTGTAATTCCAGTTATAGCCTAATGTCAAAAAATGTAATCATATCAATTTCAATTGAATTATTATTCTAAATATCCATTATCCAAAATATATTTTGTATTACTAATTATGGATTTTGAAGTGCATACCTTTTTATGTTGGTGAAGCTATGTTATTATGGACAATTCATCACTTTGAAACCATGAATGCAAATTGATGCATTGTTCACCATACAAACACTTGTTGTTGGTCCAATACTTACATATAGTACGAGATGATTTCTTGGACTCTACAACATTTGTCCCGTCTCTATCTTCACTCTTTTGAACCAAAGTTTTTTTGGACTTGGAGATAATCTTAGAAGATGAATGATGCTTTTTCCAACAAATTTTGCTTTTGGCATTGATACCAGGATAGGAAGTTTGTGGAGACGGTGTTTCTGCATGCATAAATTTGCACGAATTTTTGTTACATCTCCTAGATCGCCAGTATATACAAGTTTTTCCATAAATTTCTTTATTCATCTTCACCAACTTTGCATCCATAATACTCTACAAAAATAAACATTACAATTACATCCCATATGCAATAATTATTCAACCAAAACATAATTTTTTATAATATTTGTCAATTATATATATATATATATATATATATATACACACACACACACACACACACAAAACAAGAAAACTCCTAAAGAGTAACCAATAATTGTTAGTAACTATACTGACCAATTTAGATACCAATCTAAAAAACTAAAAATTATTTGTTACTAAAATAGTCACTCTTATGAATAAAAAATTGTAATTGGTCACTAAATAGGTCTTTAAAATTAGCTACCAAGGTTTTGGGTACCAAATGAATTAGTCATTAAATTGGTCACTAATTAATTTAATGATATTTTAAATTTTATTAAAAATATATATTGATTTAAAACTACTAAAATTATTTTGACAAAAAAATAATGAAATCACATATTAGAATATGAAAGTTTAAATTAAATGAAAGATGATTGAGAGGAGATAGAAGATTCTGAAAATATTTTTAATTGTACATTTGCATTAATTAATTTATTTTATGTTTATTTATAATAGTAAAAAGATCGATAGAAATATAAATAGATTAAATACATAAATAAGATAAATATACAAATAAATTGGATATATAGAAAAAATATATAAAAAGATAAATGATTGGAATATATATATATATATATATATATATATATATATATATATATATATATATAAACATTAAATAAAGATGCAACAGAAATTCTATGGAAATATCAACTTGATTTAAGAAATTATATGGTAAAAACTTCATCGAGATTGAGTTTCATGATTCATTCAAAATAAAAACAACAAACCTTGATTTTGTCGCAAACAAGCCTAAACCTGAATAGTAAAAACTCTATTTCTAGACATTGTTATTATTAAGTTCGCATTAATGAATTATATGATGATGTTAAGAATGACCAATGACCACATCTATGTTTAGAATGTGATATCAATTAGCTATTTATCATAATCAGGTTTTCCAAACTATCTTTTGGATCAGTATGTGCCAAATTCCTAGACTATGCAATTGAAAAAAGAATAAAACAAAGAGATGAGGGAAAATAATAATATTGAATGATGAATCCACAAATAATTAATATTTCATTACACTCAACCCACATGAATGAAGGAATTAGTTACTCCTAAACATACCTGAATACTACAATGATGATGAAATCAAATGCCTTCGGCTTTCACAATGAGCTTCTATCGTTAAATGTATTTAGAAGAGGTTTCTACTTCAAGTGTGTTTTAACAACAACCAAACCTTCAATATATAGACTTTCACAATTGGATCAGACCTAAAATTTGGACTTGATTTTCATATTTGAATAAATTATAATAGATAGTCATTGATATATATAATCTATGGAGATTTAATCCATATAAAAAAACAAAAAATACATTATATATATAATTTTGAAAAGATGAACTTTTTAGGAATAAAAAAATATATAAAAAAGTATATAAAAACATATTTTAAATTTCATTAAAAATATATATTGTGATTTAAAACTATTAAAATTATTTTGACAAAAAGATAATGAAATCACATATTACAATATGAAAGTTTAAATTAAATGAAAGATAATTGAGAAGAGATAAAAGATTTTGAAAAATTTTTAATTGTAGATTTAAAAATACAAAATCAAAATTTTTAAATAAATAAATACGATAAGATAAATATAAAAATAAATAAACAAATTTGATACATAAAAAGATAGATGAGTGGTCTAGATATAAGAAAACTTTAATACTCTATCTTAGAAATAAGATATTATAAATTTTCATATTTGAATAAATTATAATAGATAATCATTGATATATATCTTGTAATCTATGGAAATTTCATTCATATAAAAAAAACAAAAAAAAAATACATTATATATAATTTTGTAAAGATAAACTTTTTAAGAATAAAAAAATATATAAAAAAGTATATAAAAACATATTTTAAATTTCATTAAAAATATATATTGTGCTTTAAAACTATTAAAATTATTTTGACAAAAAGATAATGAAATTTCATATTAGAATATGAAAGTTTAAATTAAATTAAAGATAATTGAGAAGAGATAAAAGATTTTGAAGAGTTTTTAATTGTAGATTTAAAAATACAAAATAAAATTTTAAAATAAATAAATACGATAAGATAAATATAAAAATAAATAAATAACTTTGATACATAAAAAGATAGATGAGTAGTCTAGATATAAGAAAAATTTAATACTCTATTTTAGAAATAAGATATTATAAATTATCATATTTGAATAAATTATAATAGATAATCATTGATATATATCTTGTAATCTATGGAGATTTCATCCATATAAAGAAAAATACATTATATATATAATTTTGAAAAGGTAAACTTTTTAGGAATAATAAACATATATAAAAAGGTATATAAAAATATATTTAAAATTTCATTTAAAATATATATAGTGATTTAAAACTATTAAAATTATTTTGACAAAAAGATAATGAAATCACATATTAGAATATGAAAGTTTAAATTAAATGAAAGATAATTGAGAAGCGATAAAAGATTTTGAAAAGTTTTTAATTGTAGATTTAAAAATACAAAATCAAAATTTTTAAATAAATAAATACGATAAGATAAATATAAAACTAAATAAAAAAATTTGAAACATAAAAAGATAGATGAGTGGGCTAGATATAATAAAACTTTAATACTCTTGTTTAGAAATAAGATATTATAAATTTTCATATTTGAATAAATTATAATAGATAATCATTGATATATATCTTGTAATCTATGAAGATTTCGTCCATATAAAAAAAACATAATATATATAATTTTGAAAAGATAAACTTTTTAGGAATAAAAAAATATATAAAAAAGTATATAAAAAGATATTTTAAATTTCATTAAAAATATATATTCTGATTTAAAACTATTAAAATTATTTTGACAAAAAGATAATGAAATCACATATTAGAATATGAAAGTTTAAATTACATGAAAGATAATTGAGAAGGGATAAAAGATTTGGAAAAGTTTTTAATTGTAGATTTAAAAATACAAAATCAAAATTTTTAAATAAATAAATACGATAAGATAAATATAAAAATAAATAAAAAGAATTTGATACATAAAAAGATAAATGAGTGGTCTAGATAAAAGAAAACTTTAATACTCTATTTTACAAATAAGATATTATAAATTTTCATATTTGATTAAATTATAATAGATAATCATTGATATATATATTGTAATCTATGAAGATTTCATCGATAAAAAAAAAATACATTATATATATAATTTTGTACAGATAAACTTTTTAGGAATAAAAAAATATATGAAAAAGTATATAAAAAGATATTTTAAATTTCATTAAAAATATATATTGTGATTTAAAACTATTAAAATTATTTTGACAAAAGATAATGAAATCACATATTAGAATATGAAAGTTTAAATTAAATGAAAGATAATTGAGAGGAGATAAAAGATTTTGAAAAGTCTTGAATTGTAGATTTAAAGATACAAAATCAAAATTATTAAATAAATAAATATGATAAGGTAAATATAAAAATAAAATAAAAAAATTTGATACATAAAGAGATGGATGAGTGGTCTAGATATAAGAAAACTTTAATACTCTATTTGAAAAATAAGATATTATAAATTTTCATATTTGAATAAATTATAATGGATAATCAATGATATATATCTTGTAATCTATGGAGATTTTATCGATATAAAACAAATACATGTATAAAATTTTGTAAAGATAAACTTTTTTAGAATAAAAAAATATATAAAAAAGTATATAAAAAGATATTTTAAATTTCATTAAAAATATATATTCTGATTTAAAACTATTAAAATTATTTTGACAAAAAGATAATGAAATCACATATTAGAATATTAAAATTTAAATTAAATCAAAGATAATTGAGAAGAGATAAAAGATTTTGAAAAGTTTTTAATTGTAGATTTATAAATACAAAATGAAAATTTTTAAATAAATAAATACGATAAGGTAAATATAAAGATAAATAAATAAATTTGATGCATAAAAAGATAGAAGAGTGGTCTAGATATAAGAAAACTTTAATACTCTGTTATAGAAGTAAGATGTTATAAATTTTCACATTTTAATAAATTATAATAGATAATCATTGATATATATCTTGTAATATATGGAGATTTCATCCATACAAAGAAAACAAAAAAATACATTATATATATAATTTTGAAAAGATAAACTTTTTAGGAAAAAAAATATATAAAAAAGTATATAAAAACATATTTTATATTTCATTAAAAATATATATTGTGATTTAAAAATATTAAAATTATTTTGACAAAAAGATAATGAAATCACATACTAGAATATGAAAGTTTAAATTAAATGGAAGATAATTGAGAATAGATAAAAGATTTTGAAAATTTTTTAATTGTAGATTTAAAAATACAAAATCAAAATTTTAAAATAAATAAATACGATAAGATAAATATAAAAATAAATAAATAAATTTGATACATAAAAAGAGAGATGAGTGGTCTAGATATAAGAAAACTTTAATACTCTATTTGAAAAATAAGATATTATAAATTTTCATATTTGAATAAATTATAATAGATAATCATTGATATATATCTTGTAATCTATGAAGATTTCGTACATATAAAAAAAACATAATATATATAATTTTGAAAAGATAAACTTTTTAGGAATAAAAAAATATATAAAAAAGTATATAAAAAGATATTTTAAATTTCATTAAAAATATATATTCTGATTTAAAACTATTAAAATTATTTTGACAAAAAGATAATGAAATCACATATTAGAATATGAAAGTTTAAATTACATGAAAGATAATTGAGAAGGGATAAAAGATTTGGAAAAGTTTTTAATTGTAGATTTAAAAATACAAAATCAAAATTTTTAAATAAATAAATATGATAAGATAAATATAAAAATAAATAAAAAGAATTTGATACATAAAAAGATAGATGAGTGGTCTAGATATAAGAAAACTTTAATACTTTATTTTAGAAATAAGATATTATAAATTTTCATATTTGATTAAATTATAATAGATAATCATTGATATAATCTATGGAGATTTCATCCATACAAAAAAAACAAAAAAAATACATCATATATATAATTTTGTAAAGATAAACCTTTTCGGAATAAAAAAATATATGAAAAAGTATATAGAAACATATTTTAAATTTCATTAAAAATATATATTGTGATTTAAAACTATTAAAATTATTTTGACAAAAAGATAATGAAACCACATATTAGAATATGAAAGTTTAAATTAAATGAAAGATAATTGAGAAGAGATAAAAGATTTTGAAAACTTTTTAATTGTAGATTTATAAATACAAAATTAAAATTTTTAAATAAATAAATACGATAAGGTAAATATAAAAATAAATAAATAAATTTAATACATAAAAAGATAGATTAGTGGTCTAAACATAAGAAAACTTTAATACTCTATTTTAGAAATAAGATATTATAAATTTTCATATTTGAATAAATTATAATAGATAATCGTTGATATATATCTTGTAATCTATTGAGATTTCATCCATATAAAAAAAACATTATGTATATAATTTTGAAAAGATAAACTTTTTAGGAATTAAAAAATATTTAAAAAAGTATATAAAAAGATATTTTAAATTTCATTACAAATATATATTGTGATTTAAAACTATTAAAATATTTTGACAAAAAGATAATGAAATCACATATTAGAATATTATAATTTAAATTAAATGAGAGATAATTGAGAAGAGATAAAAGATTTTGAAATGTTTTTAATTGTATATTTATAAATACAAAATCAAAATTCTTAAATAAGTAAATACGATAAGATAAATATAAAAATAATTAAAAAAATTTGATACATAAAAAGATAGATGAGTGATCTAGATATTAGAAAACTTTAATACTCTATTTTAGAAATAAGATATTATAAATTTTTATATTTGAATAAATTATTATCTATTAGGATATTATAAATTTTCATATTTGAATAAATTATAATAGATAATTATTGATATATATCTTGTAATCTATGGAGATTTCATCCATATAAAAAAAATACATTATATATATAGTTTTGAAAAGATAAACTTTTTAGGAATAAAAATCGTATATAAAAAGATATTTTAAATTTCATTAAAAATATATATTGTGATTTAAAACTATTAAAACTATTTTGACAAAAAGATAATGAAATCACATATTAGAATATGAAAGTTTAAATTAAATGAAAGATAATTGAGAAGAGATAAAAGATTTTGAAAACTTTTTAATTGTAGATTTAAAATTACAAAATCAAAATTCTTAAATAAATAAATACGATAAGATAAATATAAAAATAAATAAAAAATTTTGATACATAAAATGATAGATGAGTGGTCTAGATATTAGAAAACTTTAATACTCTATTTTAAAAATAAGATATTATAAAGTTTCATATTTGAATAAATTATAACAGATAATCATTAATATATATCTTGTAATCTATGTAGATTTCATTTATATAAAAATAACAAAAAAAAACCTTATATATATATATATATAATTTTGAAAAGATAATCTTTTTAGGAATAAAAAAATATATAAAAAAGTATATAAAAAGATATTTTAAATTTCATTAAAAATATATATTGTGATTTAAAACTCTTAAAATTATTTTGACAAAAAGATAATGAAACCACATATTAGAATATAAAAGTTTAAATTAAATGAAAGATAATTGAGAAGAGATAAAAGATTTTGAAAACTTTTTAATTGTAGATTTATAAATACAAAATTAAAATTTTTAAATAAATAAATAAATACGATAAGGTAAATATAAAAATAAATAAATAAATTTGATACATAAAAATATAGATTAGTGGTCTAAATATAAGAAAACTTTAATACTCTATTTTAGAAATAAGATATTATAAATTTTCATATTTGAATAAATTATAATAGATAATCGTTGATATATATCTTGTAATCTATGGAGATTTCATGCATATAAAAAAAACATTATATATATAATTTTGAAAAGATAAACTTTTTAGGAATAAAAAAATATATAAAAAAGTATAGAAAAAGATATTTTATATTTCATTAAAAATATATATTCTGATTTAAAACTATTAAAATTATTTTGACAAAAAGATAATGAAACCACATATTAGAATATGAAAGTTTAAATTAAAAGAAAGATAATTGAGAAGAGATAAAAGATTTTGAAAACTTTTTAATTGTAGATTTATAAATACAAAATTAAATTTTTTTAATTAAATAAATAAATACGATAAGGTAAATATAAAAATAAATAAATAAATTTGATACATAAAAAGATAGATTAGTGGTCTAAATATAAGAAAACTTTAATACTCTATTTTAGAAATAAGATATTATAAATTTTCATATTTGAATAAATTATAATAGATAATCGTTGATATATATCTTGTAATCTGTGGAGATTTCATCCATATAAAAAAAAATACATGATATATATAATTTTGAAAAGATAAACTTTTTAGAAATAAAAAAATATAAAAAAAAGTTTATAAAAAGATATTTTAAATTTCATTAAAAATATATATTGTGATTTAAAACTATTAAAATTATTTTGACAAAAAGATAATGAAATCACATATTAGAATATGAAAATTTAAATTAAATGAAAGATAATTGAGAAGAGATAAAAGATTTTGAAATGTTTTTAATTGTAGATTTAAAAATACAAAATCAAAATTCTTAAATAAATAATTACGATAAGATAAATATAAAAATAAATAAATAAATTTGGTACATAAAAAGATAGATGAGTGGTCTAGATATAAGAAAACTTTAATACTCTATTTTAAAAATAAGATATTATAAATTATATATATATATATATATATATATATATATATATATATATATATATATATATATAT